>VOFJ01000398.1_pt1 | contig 142000 bp, 169 predicted proteins | sample 5384081 | NCBI WGS metagenome assembly VOFJ01 (sample SAMN12384729, study PRJNA508395) | human gut metagenome | isolation source: healthy gut I | host: Homo sapiens
TTTATTGTTACTAAAATTGACAAATTCATAAGTGTTAATTGTATTACCAATGTAAATGCTGTCATTAAAAAGCCTCTTATATATTCAGGAAATACTCCTCCATCTGAATTTAAAAAGTCCGAATACTTGCAAATGGTATTCCCATTCTCATTAGTAGCATTTCAATTCCTTCATAATAAATTGACAAATTAAAACTAACCAAGTTATCAGTAATACTAAACATGCTACTGCTGTAAAAATACCTCCTGCAATATTTCCACTTAACACTTCAGATAAACTTACCGTTTTAACAGGCATAGCACCTAAAATGCTATTTAGAAAACTACTTGTGATTCCGACAAATATATCATAAATTTCTTTACAACAAATCATAATTATTACTGCTTTTAACATTCCAACAATTAAATGAATTGGATTTTTTTCTGCATCCCCATCATTTTGTAAAAATATATCTTTATTAATTTTGCAATAAATACAATTACTAAAATAAAACAAGCATATAATTAAATACAACTTGATATATTCCATTGAAATCTATTTTACTGCCACCCTGCACTTGTATGCTATTTAATTCTCTTTCTATAAAAAACACCAAATTCACCATACTTTTTAAATAATGAATTTAGTGTTGCCTCTGATCCATCAATAAATTTTTTGAATTAATTCTACAAGCATATCTGCCATTTTTATCACCTCTATTCAAAAGAAAATTCAATAATTTTTCTTTATCTGTAGAATCCAAGAATTACATCTATAAGTGCCAAACCACAAGTAATTTACCATTGATATTAAAGTTGTTTTTAATATTTTTGCATATTTCTTCTTCTTTCTCCCTCATCATTTGTTTTTAGGGCAATAAACATAGTAAATGAAATAACCACAAAAATGCAAAGAGTGAGAAAACAGTAACAAAGGCATATATGGAGTGAGTATATCGAAATGGCAGAGGATATTCGGTGTACTCCGAAATACAAAGCAATATACACACTGAGAAAAGAGGACAATTGAACGGGTGTTTGCAGATGCAAAGGAAAAGCACTCGATGAGATATACTCTTTTCAGAGGCTTGGCTCAGGTAACGAATTGGGCCAGGCTTAAATTTGCTGCAATGAACCTCAAAAAAATATGCGATCCATAGCTGGAGAAAGCACATATTTTTCTCGTTTTCGCTGTTATTGAGCGTGATTTCTGTGCAAAGGCATAATTTGGCATAAATTTAACCCCGACTTGCTTGCAAATCGGGGTTTTTCTGATCTGAAAGGAGAAGCGTTGCTTCTCCTTTGTTTTATGTGCAGAAATAATGTTGTCCGATAACCTTTTGCACAGGCCTGCTCATCATAAACTGATTGCTTGTCTTTTTCGGATTATAATAGTAAATACATCCGCCGGTAGGGTCCCACCCCGATAAAGCGTCACGGGCGGCGTCATATGCAGAATCCGCTATAGGTTCATTGAATTGTCCGTCTACAAGAGCAGTGAATGCACCGTTCTCGTAAATTTATTCCTGCAAGTGTATCCGGAAATGACGGATGCTCGATCCTGTTCATAATAACAGCCCCGATTGCCACCTGACCGATATAAGGCTCGCCTCTGCCCTCAGCAGAAATAATCCTTGCCAGAAGATTTATATTTGTAGTGGTGGCAGGAGGAATAGAACCTATAGATATACCAAGCCGTTTCAGCGTTGCATTATCGGCAACTCCCGTCTGCGCAAGCCCCTGCTGCTTCTGGAATCTGAGAATAGCTTCTTCTGTCTTTTCTCCGAAGTATCCCGTGACCTCGGCGTTAAACAATCCTCTGTCCTTGAGCGTCTGTTGTACCGCCTCGACCTCAGAGCCCTGCGAGCCTTTCTGAGAATAAGCCGTGACCGATTCATTATTTCCGTTTCCCGCAAAGGCCGAAAAAATACCGCTTATAAGAAAGATGATAACAGTTACCGACATCATTTTATAAAACGGATTCAATTGTCTGATGTATTCCATACTAAACACTAAATTTCCCTTTCAGAATTTACCTTTATATAGAGTATCTGCAATAAGCAAAAGAAAATACATAAAATGTGTAACCGAAATAAGAAAACTACATATAGTAATAAAGAGCCTATCGTTATCAAGATGTACCCCTATTTACAGGAAATAAATAGCAAATAGCAAAAATGCAAAAAAAATCGCAAAAAAATTCAAAAAATGCTTGACAAACGTTATTTTCCGTGATATAATAGACAAGCACTCAAACGAGAGGGCACAAAAACAGAGGGTACTTGAGTAAGCCTGAAACCGCTTGAACAGTGAGAAAGAGGGCAGTCGAGGGTACGAAGAAGAGCTTAAAAACCGGATGGAAGAAACGGCGGAAGCACGGCGACCGACTGGAAAAAAGTTCAAAACTCTGAAAAAAGAAATTTAAAAAATTTCAAAAAAGTGCTTGACAAACTCGAATGAATGTGATATAATAAATAAGCTGTCGCAAGAGCGGCACAAAGTTCCTTGAAAAATTGAACAGTACAGAATTAAAAACATTACCTTGAGATTCTTTATGAGAATAACAAGAAATTCTGGATGAACACAAAATAACGTGCTAATAGATAGCAAGTTAGCGTTCAGCAGAGCAATCAAACTTTGATATTTAAAGCGAAAGCTTGAATATACCATTTAACAAAGAGTTTGATCCTGGCTCAGGACGAACGCTGGCGGCGCGCCTAACACATGCAAGTCGAACGGTGAAGAGGAGCTTGCTCCTCGGATCAGTGGCGGACGGGTGAGTAACACGTGAGCAACCTGGCTCTAAGAGGGGGGCAACAGTTGGAAACGACTGCTAATACCGCATAACGTATCGGGATGGCATCTTCCTGATACCAAAGATTTTATCGCTTAGAGATGGGCTCGCGTCTGATTAGATAGTTGGCGGGGTAACGGCCCACCAAGTCGACGATCAGTAGCCGGACTGAGAGGTTGAACGGCCACATTGGGACTGAGACACGGCCCAGACTCCTACGGCAGGCAGCAGTGTGGGGGATATTGGACAAAGGGGGCAACCCTGATCCAGCGACGCCGCGTGAGGGAAGAAGGTTTTCGGATTGTTAAACCTCTGTTGACGGAGAAAAAAAATGATGGTATCCGTTTAGAAAGCCACGGCTAACTACGTGCCAGCAGCCGCGGTAATACGTAGGTGGCAAGCGTTGTCCGGAATTACTGGGTGTAAAGGGAGCGTAGGCGGGATGTAAAGTCAGAAGTGAAAATTACGGGCTCAACTCGTAACCTGCTTTTGAAACTGACGTTCTTGAGTGAAGTAGAGGTTGGCGGAATTCCTAGTGTAGCGGTGAAATGCGTAGATATTAGGAGGAACACCAGTGGCGAAGGCGGCCTACTGGGCTTTTACTGACGCTGAGGCTCGAAAGTGTGGGGAGCAAACAGGATTAGATACCCTGGTAGTCCACACCGTAAACGATGATTACTAGGTGTGGGGGGACTGACCCCTTCCGTGCCGGAGTAAACACAATAAGTAATCCACCTGGGGAGTACGGCCGCAAGGTTGAAACTCAAAGGAATTGACGGGGGCCCGCACAAGCAGTGGAGTATGTGGTTTAATTCGACGCAACGCGAAGAACCTTACCAGGTCTTGACATCGAGTGACCGCCTAAGAGATTAGGCTTTCCCTTCGGGGACACAAAGACAGGTGGTGCATGGTTGTCGTCAGCTCGTGTCGTGAGATGTTGGGTTAAGTCCCGCAACGAGCGCAACCCTTGTATTTAGTTGCTACGCAAGAGCACTCTAGATAGACTGCCGTGGACAACACGGAGGAAGGTGGGGATGACGTCAAATCATCATGCCCCTTATGACCTGGGCTACACACGTACTACAATGGCGTTTAACAGAGAGAAGCGAAGCCGCGAGGTAGAGCAAACCTCAAAATAGTCTCAGTTCGGATTGTAGGCTGCAACTCGCCTACATGAAGTCGGAATTGCTAGTAATCGTAGGTCAGCATACTACGGTGAATACGTTCCGGGCCTTGTACACACCGCCCGTCAAACCATGAGAGTTGGCAACACCCGAAGTCGGTAGTCTAACCGCAAGGAGGACGCCGCCGAAGGTGGGGTTGATGATTAGGGTTAAGTCGTAACAAAGGTAGCCGTATCGGAAGGTGCGGCTGGATCACCTCCTTTCTAAGGAAGAAAAAGAGCGATGCGAACATCGTTCGTAAGAAGAACTTGCTCACAAGTTCTTGAATCTGTATTGTTCAATTTTGAAGGAACTTGCCCTCAGGGCTGGCGACTCCATAAGTGAATAACAATCACCTTTGGGGGTGTAGCTCAGCTGGGATTCCTTTTTCGTAAGAAAACGAAGAAAAGCTCAGGAGCAAAGGCTGACAACGAAAGGAATGGTTCGAGACAACACAACCTTCAAACCCAATTTGGGGGTGTAGCTCAGCTGGTAGAGCACCTGCTTTGCACGCAGGGGGTCAGGAGTTCGAATCTCCTAACCTCCACCAAATAACACTTTGATGACTTCAAATGTCGGAGAGTGAGAGATGTTCTTTGAAAATTGAATAACGAAACAACAAAGAGGAAATTAAAGATATCCAATTAAAGAAATTTAATGGGTAAAATACAATTTCAAACAATTCTTCTGTTGAAAAACAAGACATAATTCTTGAATAGGTTAAGCTAATAAGAGCGCAGGGAGGATGCCTTGGCATCAGGAGCCGAAGAAGGACGTGGTAAGCTGCGAAAAGCTACGGGGATTGGCAAGCACGATATGATCCGTAGATATCCGAATGGAGCAATCCACATGGAGTCAAGTCCATGTATCATATACTGAATAAATAGGTATATGAGGGGAACCGCCCGAACTGAAACATCTAAGTAGGGCGAGGAAAAAGAAATCAACCGAGATTCTGTGAGTAGTGGCGAGCGAAAGCGGAAGAGGCTAAACCGAGAGGAGCAATCCTTTCGGGGTTTAGGACTGCATTTAGTACAATGATTGTTAACCGAACAGCATGGGAAGGCTGATCAAAGAAGGTGAGAATCCTGTAGGTGAAAACGAAAGTTGACGAGCAGTATCCAAAGTACCGCGGGGCACGTGAAACCCCGTGGGAAGATGGGGGACCATCCTCCAAGCCTAAATACTACCTAATGACCGATAGCGAATAGTACTGTGAAGGAACGGTGAAAAGAACCCGGGAGGGGAGTGAAAGAGAACCTGAAACCCCTGTGCTTACAAGCACTTAGAGCACGTCAAAGTGTGATAAGGTACCTATTGTAGAATGGTCCGGCGAGTTATTGTATGCAGCGAGGTTAAGTAGTTCAGCTACGGAGCCGAAGTGAGAGCGAGTGTTAACAGCACGTTCAGTTGCATGCAATAGACCCGAAACCGGGTGACCTATCCATGTCCAGGATGAAGTGAGGGTAAAACCTCATGGAGGTCCGAACCCACTCCCCGTTGAAATGGTAGGGGATGAGGTGTGGATAGCGGAGAAATTCCAATCGAACCGGATATAGCTGGTTCTCCCCCCCCCCCCCCCCCCCCCCCCCCCCCCCCCCCCCCCCCCCCCCCCCCGAAATAGTTTTAGGACTAGCCTCGTGATCAAGATTATCGGAGGTAAAAAGCACTGAATGGCCTAGGGGTCGAGAGATTACCGAAGCCTATCAAACTCTGAATGCCGAATAATCATGCACGGGAGTCAGACTGTGTGAGATAAGTTTCATAGTCGAAAGGGAAACAGCCCAGACCTACAGCTAAGGTCCCAAAGTACGTTTAAGTGGAAAACGATGTGAAATTGCGTAGACAACCAGGATGTTGGCTTAGAAGCAGCCATACATTAAAAAGAGTGCGTAATAGCTCACTGGTCGAGTGACTTTGCGCGGAAAATTTAACGGGGCTAAAACGTACACCGAAGCTTAGGCTTGTCACAATGTGACAGGGGTAGGGGGAGCGTTGAATGAGGGGTGAAGTCGTAGCGAAAGCGACGGTGGACTTCATTCAAGTGAGAATGCCGGAATGAGTAGCGCGAATTATGTGAGAATCATAATGGCCGAAAGCCTAAGGTTTTTGGAGGGAAGGTTCGTCCGCTCCAAGTAAGTCGGAAGCTAAGGTGAGGCTGAAAAGCGTAGCCGATGCACAAACGGTTGAAATTCCGTTACCACAGAAAGATTTAAACTAAGGGACACTTTTGAAGAGCTGATGCCGGGTGTTGGTTACCCCGGTCGTAAAGGGAACGAAATCAAGTAGTGAAGTCAGCGTGGATGAAGGCGAGAAAAGCTTAGTGTATATCTTATGTGTCCGTACCGCAAACCGACACAGGTAGGTAGGAGGAAGAGAATTCTAAGGCCAACGGGAGAAGGGTAGTTAAGGAACTCGGCAAAATGTCCCCGTAACTTCGGAATAAGGGGAGGTTTCTACGGAAACCCGCAGAGAATAGGTCCAGGCAACTGTTTAGCAAAAACACAGCTCTCTGCTAAATCGAAAGATGATGTATAGGGGGTGACGCCTGCCCGGTGCTGGAAGGTTAAGAGGAGGAGTGAGAGCCCTGAATCGAAGCCCGGTAAACGGCGGCCGTAACTTATAACATAACGGTCCTAAGGTAGCGAAATTCCTTGTCAGGTAAGTTCTGACCCGCACGAATGGCGTAATGATCTGGGAGCTGTCTCAACTGCCCGCCCGGCGAAATTGTAGTACCGGTGAAGATGCCGGTTACCCGCGACTAGACGGAAAGACCCCATGGAGCTTTACTGTAGCTTAATATTGATTTCGGCATTTCATGTACAGGATAGGTGGGAGACTAGGAAACACAGGCGTCAGCTTGTGCGGAGTCGCCCTTGGGATACCACCCTTGAAGTGCTGGAATTCTAACCTGTGGCCATGAATCTGGTCAGGGGACATTGTTAGGCGGGCAGTTTGACTGGGGCGGTCGCCTCCAAAAAGGTAACGGAGGCGCTCAAGGTTGGCTCAGCATGGATGGAAACCATGCCATAGAGTGCAAACGCAAAAGCCAGCCTGACTGCGAGACTGACGGGTCGAGCAGAAACGAAAGTTGGAGTTAGTGATCCGGCGGTATGTGAATGGGAAATGCCGTCGCTCAACGGATAAAAGCTACCCTGGGGATAACAGGCTGATCTCCCCCAAGCGTCCACAGCGACGGGGAGGTTTGGCACCTCGATGTCGGCTCGTCACATCCTGGGGCTGAATTCGGTCCCAAGGGTTCGGCTGTTCGCCGATTAAAGTGGCACGCGAGCTGGGTTCAGAACGTCGTGAGACAGTTCGGTCCCTATCTGTCGTGGGCGTAGGATATTTGAGAGGATCTGTCCTTAGTACGAGAGGACCGGGATGGACGCACCTCTGGTGCATCAGTTGTCACGCCAGTGGCATGGCTGAGCAGCTAAGTGCGGATTGGATAAACGCTGAAAGCATCTAAGCGTGAAGCCAACCCTAAGATAAGATATCCCACTTTTTAAGTTAAGACCCCTTGTAGACTACGAGGTTGATAGGTCTAAGGTGTAAGTTGTGTGAGCAATTTAGCCAGCAGATACTAATCGGTCGAGGGCTTAAACCTAATGAGAATATATGTTTTGTTTTTGGTTCGTTATTCAATTTTGAGGGAATATCCCTTAAAAGTCGGTGTTGATTGTGATGAGGTTCCACCTGTTCCCATTCCGAACACAGTAGTTAAGCTCATTTACGTCGAAAATACTTGGCGGGTGACTGCCCGGGAAGATAGATAGATGCCGACATAAAGAAGAAAGCACAGTTCCTGTGCTTTCTTTATATATTCCTCCTTAGCTCAGTCGGTAGAGCGCGTGACTGTTAATCACGATGCCGTTGGTTCAAGTCCAACAGGGGGAGCCATTCAAGCACTGCTTAGGCAGTGCTTTTTGTTGCCCGAAATGCTTAACACTGAGCTGCGAAGTCGGTGGCAAAACCTGTGATGCGCCTGCGTCAGAAAAAAAAGGAAAGAGTTTTAAGTTAGTTTGGTTGCTTCAAAAACGACAATAATTGCAAATATTTATTGACATATGCCCTTCATAATGCTATAATATTAATTGTTGAAACAAAACAAAATATTCTGTCGGAAATTTAAACGACGGGATGAATTTATGAAGGAAAAAAATATGAAAACATGTCCTAATTGCCATGCACAGCTTGATGACAATGCAATTTTCTGCACAGCTTGCGGAACACAGTTTGGTGCAGTACCCCCTCAGCAGAATGCAATTCCCCCTCAGCAGAACGCAATACCTCCCCAGCAGAATGCAGTACCCCCTCAGCCTGCATTTGCTCCTGCTTATGATCCTTATGATCATACCGCTGAATTTGATCCCAAGGATATTTCAGACAACAAGGTTTTTGCCATGATTTGCTATCTCATGGGCTTTATAGGCATTATTGTTGCACTTCTCGCAACCAATTCATCAAAGTACGCAATGTTCCATGTAAGACAGGCACTGAAAATTGAGGTAGCTTCTATCTTGTCTATATTTGTTCTTATAATACCGTTCCTCGGTTGGATTGCATTCCCGATTTTACAGGGTATTATATGGGTAATAAAGATAATTTCTTTCTTCCAGATCTGCTCCGGCAAGGCTAAGGAACCCGCAATTATAAGAAGCTTCGGCTTTTTAAGATAACCGTACATATTCTATGGATAACACAGCTCCGTGCATTGAAAAATACACGGAGTTTTTTTTGCAAACCACAGATCAATATTCTTGAAATCCGCACGGATTAAGTATATAATAAAAAGTCAGTTCATCTGAACCGAAACGCTCATGCCGGATATTTCACGGGCAGAAGCAAAGCTAAAGCATCACGAACAACAGGAGGTTTATTATGTTTGCTCCAAATGAAAACCGTTACGAAAAAATGGTCTACAACCGACTGGGCAACAGCGGACTTAAGGTTTCCGCAGTTTCGCTCGGATTATGGCAGAATTTCGGCTTCGGCTCGGATTTTGCGACTGCTGAGGAGATGGTGCATACCGCATTCGATCTCGGCATTACTCATTTTGACATTGCCAACAATTACGGACATCCTTACAACGGAAGTGCGGAAGAAAACTTCGGTGAAAGATTCTCGACCGTGGTATGAGGGAATACCGTGACGAGTTGTGCATTTCCACAAAAGCGGGCTATGAAATGTGGGACGGACCTTACGGTGACAAGAACGGCTCAAGAAAATACCTTACAGCCTCTCTCGACCAAAGCCTTAAACGTATGAAGCTGGATTATGTCGACATTTACTATCATCACATTTTCGATCCCGACACACCGCTTGAAGAAACTGCGCTTGCGCTTGACAATGCGGTAAGACAGGGCAAGGCTCTCTATGTCGGAATTTCAAATTACAACAGACAGCAGACCGCAGAAATTCAGAAAATATTCAAAGAGTTGAGAACGCCGTTTATAGTAAATCAGCCGTCATATTCAATGCTCAATCGCTGGGTGGAACGTGACAATCTCGATAAATACTGCCTCGACAACAACCTCAGCCTTGCCGTATTCTCACCGCTTTATCAGGGCTTTCTTACAGATAAGTATCTCCACGGCGTTCCCGAAGATTCACGTCTTGCTAAAGGCGGCGCACCGTGGCTTGAGGGACAGCTTGATGATATAATGCTGAAGCGTCTTAATGCTCTGAATGAAATTGCGCTGAGCAGAGGACAGAAGCTGTCGCAGATGGCGCTTTCGTGGGTACTTCATAATAAGGCGGTAGCAACCGTCCTTATCGGCGCAAGCCGTCCGTCACAGATAGTCGAAAATGCGGAGTGCATCAATAAGCTCGATTTTACCGATGAGGAAATATCCGCAATCGAAGCCGTTCTTAAATAAAGGAGAAAATTATGCCGTTAAAGATAGTCCGTGCAGATATTACAAAGTTTCCTTGCGATGCGGTAGTCAATGCCGCCAATGAATCATTGCTTGGCGGAGGAGGAGTGGACGGCGCAATACACCGTGCCGCAGGTGAGGAGCTTTATAAAGAGTGCCTCGCACTCGGCGGATGCAGGACGGGCGAAGCCAAAATCACAAGCGGTTACAAAATGCCTTGCAGGTATATAATCCACACAGTAGGCCCTATATGGCGTGGCGGCGATTCCGGCGAAAAGCAACTGCTTGAAAGCTGTTACAGAAATTCCTTGTCGCTCGCTTTGAAAAATGGTTGTGAATCGGTTGCGTTTCCGATGATTTCGGCAGGAGTTTACGGCTATCCGAAAGAACAAGCGTTCCGTGTTGCGTCCGATACGATTCTCGATTTTCTCGCCACTCACGAACAGGCTGACAATATGACGGTCTATATTGTCATTTTTTGACAGCGACAGCTTTCTAAGGGCAAACAAGCTGTTTTCGGATATAGAAAGCTATATTGACGATAATTACGCTCAAAGCCATACCGATGAAACGGCTGAAAAAAAAGCCGCAGATTATTTAGGGGAAAGCTGCGGACACAGCGACCACACATTGTTTTCCTACGGCTGCAACCGCACACAAAAAAGCGTTTGACGATATGTGCGTTCTCGAAGCCGAAGCGGAAACGCAAGACGGTACGCTTGAGGATGCACTGGGCAGTATTAGACGAAAGCTTCTCGCAGATGCTCCTGCGCAAGATAGATGAAAGCGGTATGAAGGATTCGGAGTGCTATAAAAAGGCTAACATTGACCGCAAGCTGTTTTCTAAGATTCGCAGCAACATTGATTATAAGCCGTCAAAGCCTACAGCCGTTGCTTTTGCGATAGCGCTCGGTCTGTCACTCCCCGAAACCGCCGAGCTGCTGATGAAAGCAGGCTATGCCCTGTCGCACAGCAACAAGTTTGACATTATAATAGAGTATTTTATTAAAAACAACATTTACGACATAATCACAATAAACGAAACGCTGTTCTCTTACGATCAGATGTTGCTCGGCGCATAAACCCATCCTGCGATCCACATACGAATCGCAGGATTTTTTCATTTGTCGCTTTTCATGCGACCATTTTTATTCCGCTATATGCTAAAATACAGACAGAAGATAAGAAAACCCAAATCTGTATTAATAAGCGGAGGAAAAACACATGAAAAAGATAAACGTTAAAACAGTAAGAGCAAACAAGATAAACCATTCGACCGAGATGGTATTCATACTCGACAGGAGCGGCTCAATGGCAGGCCTTGAAACCGACACAATCGGCGGCTTCAACGCAATGATAGAAAAGCAGAAAAAACAGCCCGGCAAAGCATACGTTTCAACCGTACTGTTCGACACATCGACAACCGTACTTCACGACAGAGCGGACCTCAACACCGTCAAGCCGATGACGGCTGACGATTACTTCGCAGGCGGATGCACAGCACTGCTTGATGCAATAGGCGGAGCGATAAACCATATAGGGAATATCCACAAGTACGCACGTCCGGAGGATATACCCGCTCACACAATATTCGTGATAACAACCGACGGTCTGGAAAACGCAAGCCGTCATTACAGCAAGAGCGATATAAAACGTATGATAGAGCGACAGAGATCAAAAAAATACGGCTGGGAATTTCTCTTTATCGGAGCAAATATAGACGCAATAGTAACAGCCGAATCTTTCGGCATAGAACAATCAAGAGCCGTTAATTATCACGCAGATAAGAAAGGTACAGAGGTACTCTATGACGCAATTTCCGCTCCGCTCACCGCAATGCGCAGTACGGGCAGGATAGATGATAACTGGAGCGAGGAAATAGAGGAAGATTTCAACAACCGTAAATAAAGTAAATAAAATCATCGGCAGACTGTTCTCAAGGTCTGCCGATGATTTTATTTCGAAAACATAATGTCAACTTTGTCAAGGTCAAGCATATAATATGCGTGTCTTTCCCTTGTGTTTTTGATGAGCAATTCGTCAGGTATATAGCTTAACTTGTTGCGCACAGAAGAATAAGAGACTTTAAAACCAATCTCAAGTTCTTTATGAGATATACCGTTTTCGGAAAATAACGACGCCTGTATCAACACAGAATAAAGTTTTATAATATCTTTATGATTTGCATTTGGTAACTTAGGACATAAATTGCAATAAAAAAAATTGAATTTATCAAGCTTGTTTTTGATTTCATCATATAATTGTTTCATAGAAATGTCTACAAGGTTCAGAAACATCTCCGCAAAAGGTGTAAGGTCGCCTTTGTTCAAAGGATGATTACAGGTATCAAAAAGCGTTATAGTACTTATTTATATTTTCTTTTATCGTATAAGAAATGTGGTATCCGATAAGACTGTTAAGCTCTTTTGACAGAAGATAACTGCTGATGAAACGGTCTGTTCTGCCGTTGCCGTCATAAAACGGATGAATATATCCGAACAGATAGTGAAAAACAGCTATCCTTATTAAAATATCACAGTCGGCATTTGCAAGAAAATCCAACGATTTATCCATTGTTGATATTATTTCCGATTCGGATGAATACCGGAGTGAATGATATTTTGTGTCTCGGAGTATACATCTACACCGCATTTCCTGAAAATATTTCCATCAGGGAGATTGTTCGGGTTGGAAGAACTTATCTCATCGTAAAAAAATATCGTCATATATTCTTCTTAATATCCCGGCTGGTTTGCAGAGGTATTTCCTCATTCTGTGACAACGTTACATATTTTTTGACAAGTCCGACAAAACGTTTTTTTTTTTTCTGTCTTTCTTTGAAAGGTCCGCAAGTATCTCGTTAATTTCTTTTCGTGTGCTGTGTACACGCTCTATGTTGTTTGTGAGAATAATCTCATCTGTAAGACAACGGGTACGGTATTGTATAAGTGCTTTTTTCGGAAGCTTGGAGCACATTTTGACAATTTTGGTATTGGTACGCTCAATGGAAATAATACTGCTGAACATTTCTTTCGTCTGACATAAGAAAGCGGCATTGCCCGAAATTTCTATATCAAGATGAACAGTATCATCGTCATTAAAGCGTTTTTCATATTCCGATTTATAATCTTCCCTATCAATATGAAAGAGTTTTTTAAGCGGCATTTTTTTCATAAAGCTACCTCCTTTGTTATTATAGTACGATTGTAACACACTTATTCACAAAAATCAACGATTTTTTGCAAATTACACACCGAAAAACGTTCAAACTTCACAAATAAGCCCTGTTTTTATAAAGTTCGTGTGAATAGCAGCATTAAAATTATAAAAGCGAGCAGATTTTATAAATCCGAAAGCTGTCAACAATCTTTGAACTTAATTTACTGCTTCTGACCTATTATGACCTAAAACACATCAAAATCGCTCAGTTTTATTCAAACTGCACAAAAACTCTTGCTATATGTTGTCTAATACAACAAAAATCACGCTTTTTTTTTGAATAAATTTGGACGAAAGTGCTTGATTTTGAACTTTTAACGTGTTATTATAAGCTCAAGGACAGAGAGTAAAGTCCAAAAGAGCTTAAAACAGCTCACGGATTAATATCATGATATTTTTAAAGAGGTCTTAATATGCTGACAGAAGAACGACATTCAATGATAATAAAAGCGGTGAACGAGCGTGCAAGCGTAACTATCGCAGAGCTTTCGGAGATTCTTAACGTTTCTGCGTCAACCGTAAAACGTGATTTGATTATTCTTGCAAACGAGGGCAAAATAATCAAGGTACGAGGCGGCGCAATGTCAAAGAACGACAGCTTCTCGTCGGTAGAGAAAAACGTTGAGGAAAAATCCGCAATCTGCACCGAAGAAAAAAAATTCAATCGCAGGATATGCCGCAAAGCTGATTGAAAAAAGGTGACTTTCTTTTTCTTGACGCAGGCACGACAACGGAGAAGATGATAGATCATCTTATCGTCAGAGATGTTACATTCGTCACAAACGGCTTTATCCACGCAAAGAAGCTGGCGGTAAAGGGCTACAAGGTCTTTATCACAGGCGGCGAGATAAAAAGCAAGCACAGAGGCGATTGTGGGAGCCGAGTGCGTACTCACGCTAAAAAACTACAATTTCACAAAGTGCTTTATGGGCACAAACGGCATATCACTGACAGCCGGCTTTACGACCCCCGATGTGAACGAGGCAAAGGTAAAGGCCGCCGCTATCGAGAGCAGCCGTGAGGTTTTTCGTTTTAGCCGACCATTCAAAGTTTGACGAGGTAAGCTCAGCGACATTCGCAGGACTTGGAAAGGCTGTCATAATCACAGACAGGATTCCCAACAGAAAGTATAAAGAAGCGGCAGACATTACGGAGGTAGGACAATGATATATACGGTAACATTCAACCCGGCGGTTGATTATATCGTGCGTACAAAAGCGCTTACGGCAGGAGCGGTAAACCGCTCGGAAAGCGAGGAGATATATTTCGGCGGAAAGGGCATAAACGTTTCGCTGGTATTATCCGAGCTTGGCGTAAAGTCAAAGGCACTCGGTTTCGTTGCAGGCTTCACAGGCGAGGCAATTGAAAAGGGTATCACAGAAAAGGGCATAGATGCCGACTTTGTTCATCTTGAAAAAGGCTTTTCGAGAATAAACGTCAAGATAAAGTCGGACAAGGAAACCGAGCTTAACGGACAAGGCCCCGAGATAACAGCTAAAGCCATAGACCTGCTTTTCACAAAGCTGGATTCCTTGAAGGCGGGCGACACGCTGGTGCTTGCAGGCAGTATCCCCTCATCGCTTCCCTCGGATATTTACGAGCGTATTATGGCACGTCTTAGCGACAGAGGGATAAGATTTGTGGTAGATGCCACAAAGGATCTTCTTCTTAACGTCCTCAAGTACAAGCCTTTCCTCATAAAGCCAAACAATTTCGAGCTTGGCGAAATGTTCGGAGTAGAACTTAAGACAAACGAGGATATAATAAAGTACGCAGGAAAGCTCAGAGAAAAAGGCGCTGTAAATGTCCTTATTTCTATGGCAGGCGACGGAGCGATACTTCTTGACGAGCACGGCAAGACCCATATCTGCGGAGTATGCAAGGGCAAGGTAAGAAATTCCGTAGGTGCAGGCGATTCAATGGTGGCAGGCTTTATCGCAGGCTGCGAAAACGGTGACTATGAATATGCGCTTAAACTTGGTACAGCGTCCGGCGGAGCAACGGCATTTTCCGACGGACTTGCTGAAAAGAAAAACAATAGACGAGCTTATGGAGCAGTTAGCTTAAACCGAAAAAGGAGGAAAAGAGAATGAGAATAGTTGACTTATTAAATAAGGACAGCATTCGTTTTAAACGGTGCGCCGAAAAGCAAGACAGAGGCTATTGATATGCTGGTCGATCTTCAGATGAAGAGCGGCAACATATCCGACAGAGAGATATATAAGCAGGGCATTTTAGCCCGTGAGGAAAAAAAAGGCTCGACAGCGGTAGGAGAGGGCATAGCGATCCCACACGCAAAGAGCAGTGCGGTAAAAAGCTCCCTCGCTTGCGGCTATGACCGTGCCGGGCGGCGTTGATTACGAAGCGCTTGACGATGAGCCGTCAGACGTGCTGTTTATGATAGCCGCACCCGATACAGAGGCAGACGTTCATCTTGAGGTGCTTTCACGTCTTATGACTCTGCTTATGGACGAGGATTTCAGAGCAAAGCTCCTTTCGGCAAAGGATACAGGGACGAGTTCTTATCGGTTATCGACACCGCCGAAAAGGCAAAGTATCCCGATGAACCTTCAGCTAAGGAAGTACCTGAAAACGCCGACAGGATAAAGGTGCTTGCGGTTACCGCCTGTCCCACAGGCATAGCACATACCTATATGGCGGCAGAGGCACTCGAAAAGGCAGGCAAGAAGCTCGGAATCTCTATCAAGGTCGAAACAAACGGCTCAGGCGGAGCAAAGAACGTTCTTACCGATAAAGAAATAGCAGAGTGCGACGGTATCATCGTAGCGGCTGACAAGTCGGTCGAGATGGCTCGTTTTAACGGTAAAAAGGTGCTTTCGACAAAGGTTTCCGATGGTATAAAAAGATTCCTGCGGAGCTTATCGGAAGAATAGAAAAAGGGCGACGCTCCTGTTTATCATCACGAGGGCGGAGCGGCAAGTTCATCTTTATCTTCGGCAAACGAGAGCTTCGGCAGAAAGATATATAAGCATCTGATGAACGGTGTATCAAATATGCTCCCGTTCACCGTTGCAGGCGGTATCTTCATAGCGATTGCGTTCCTCATAGATACGCTGATGGGCGTACAGCCGGGTGATAATTTCGGTACGGTAACTCCCGTAGCGGCATTCTTCAAGACAATAGGCGGTTATGCCTTCAACTTTATGATACCCGTACTTGCAGGCTATATCGGTAAGAGTATAGCAGACAGACCCGGCTTCCTTGTAGGTCTTGTCGGCGGCTATCTTGCAACTACAGGCTCGACCTTCGTCAAGATAGGCGGCGATGTTCCCTCAGGCTTCCTCGGTGCACTCTTTGCAGGCTTTGTCGGCGGATTTATTATGCTCGGACTTGAAAAGCTCTGCGACAAGATGCCAAAAGCGCTTAACGGTATCAAGCCCGTTCTCATTTACCCCCTCGCAGGTCTTGGCATCATAGCTGTAGTAATGTGTGCGATAAATCCCTTCATGGGTATCATCAACACTGCGATAGCCGATTTCCTGAACCACATGGGCGCAGAGAGCAAGATATTCCTCGGCGTTATACTCGGCGCAATGATGTCTATAGATATGGGCGGACCGTTCAATAAGGCGGCTTATGTATTCGGTACTGCGGCAATAGCAACAGGCGGCTACGATATAATGGCGGCAGTTATGATAGGCGGTATGGTTCCTCCTATTGCAATAGCACTTTCAACAACCTTCTTCAAGAGCAGATGGACAGAAGAAGAACGCAAGAACGGCCCTGTAAACTATATTATGGGACTTAGCTTCATCACAGAGGGCGCAATTCCTTATGCGGCGGCAGATCCGATCAGAGTTATTCCGGCTTGTATGGTCGGCGCAGGCGTTGCAGGCGGTCTTTCAATGGCATTCAACTGCACGCTTATGGCACCGCACGGCGGTATCTTCGTATTCGCTGTTGTAGGCAACTGGCCTATGTACCTTGTATCCCTTGCAGTAGGCGCTGTAGTATCAATGTTACTGCTGGCACTGCTTAAAAAAAAAAAAGGAAAACGGTAAAAAGAACCGGAAGCAAAGTAAATAAGACTGTAGTTAAAAATATATGTTTTGAAAATGTGGGGTTTGGGGCATAGCCCCAAGGCAGGTCGCAGGGACGCCAGTCCCCGTATTCCCCCCCCTTTCCTGGGGAAAGGGGGGTAGGGGGATAGGGAAAATCCATTAGCAGTTTATTTTTAAAAACGACTTTTTCTACAGATGTAATTATTAAAATCAATATTAAAAGGAGCGTATCACAATGGTAACAAAGACAGTAACAGTAGTAAACGAGCAGGGACTTCATATGAGACCCGCAGGACAGCTTGCCGCAGAAATGAAGAAATTCCCCGGTTGCACGATAACTATCGCAAGCGGCGATAAGACAGCAAAGGCAACAGCCGTAATGCAGATAATGGCGGCAGGCCTCAAGAAAGGCTCAATCGTTGAGATCACCGCAGACGGCGATAACGAGCAGGCGGCACTTGACAAGGCTGTAGAGCTTTTCGAAAGCGGCTTCGGCGAATAAGAAAGACTATCGGCTATTACCGCACTGTCAGGCGGTGCGGTAAAAACCGCTATCCGATAAAAAAGGGGGAGCAATAATGAAGAAATATCTCGGCAAAGGCGTATACGGCGCAGTGGCAATAGGAAAAATATCCGTGTTCAAAAAGTGCGATGCGGCAGTAACACGAACACACGTTGAAGATACCGAAAAGGAAAAGCAGAGAGTAAAAGCGGCAAAGGAGCTTGCCGCAAAACAGCTTACCGAGATTCACGAAAAAGCACTCAGAGAGGTCGGAGAAACTCACGCACAAATATTCGAGATTCATCTGATGATGCTTGACGATGACGATTACAACGAGTCTATCGAAAACATAATAGATACCCAGTCGGTAAATGCCGAATATGTGGTAGCGCTTACATCGGATAACTTTGCAGGAATGTTCTCATCTATGGACGATGCCTATATGCAGGCAAGAGCCGCAGATGTAAGAGATATTTCCAACCGCATTATTGCAAACCTGACAGGTGCAAATACCGACAGCACCACAGCCGATGAGAAGTCTATCGTCTGTGCGGACGATCTTGCACCGAGCGAAACCGTTTCGCTTGATAAGGACAAGGTGCTTGCATTCGTTACCGCTCACGGCTCGTCAAATTCCCATACGGCAATTCTTGCAAGAAATATGAATATCCCTGCCGTTATCGGAGTGGGCGACAGCTTTTAAGCGAGATAAACGAGGGCGATACAGCCATAGTAGACGGCTTTACGGGCGAGATTATAGTTTCTCCCGATGAGCAGACCTTAAAAGCCTATACCGATAAGCAAAAGCGTGACGAGGAGCAGAAAAAGCTCCTACAGGAGCTTAAGGGCAAGGATAATATAACCCTTGACGGCACTAAGATAAACGTGTTTGCAAATATCAGCGGCATTGACAACATAGGCGCAGTACTGCTGAACGATGCCGGCGGAATAGGGCTTTTCAGAAGCGAATTTCTGTACCTTGAAAATCTCCGATTTCCCGACGGAAGAACAGCAGTTCCACGCTTATAAGCGTGTGCTTGAAAGTATGGCAGGAAAGAAAGTAATAATAAGAACGCTTGACATAGGCGCAGATAAGCAGGTGGACTATTTCGGACTGAAAAAGGAAGAAAACCCTGCACTCGGACTTCGTGCCATCCGCATCTGCCTTACCCGACCGGAGATATTCAGAACACAGCTCAGAGCCTTGTTCAGAGCGTCCGTTTACGGCAATCTCGGCATAATGTTTCCTATGATAACATCGGTGAGCGAGGTAGAACGCATAAAGGCAATATGCGAGGAAGTAAAAGCGGAGCTTAAGTCTGAGGGCATCGAGTATTCTGACAAGACCGAGATAGGTATAATGATAGAAACTCCTGCGGCGGCGATAATCAGCGACCGCTTAGCCCCTATGGTAGACTTCTTCAGCGTAGGCACAAACGATCTCACACAGTACACCCTTGCCTGCGACCGACAGAATCCCGATGCGGAGGAATTTGTCGATACTCACCACGAGGCTATTCTCCGCCTTATCGAAATGAGCGCACAAAACGCCCATAAGAACGGTGCGTGGATAGGAATCTGCGGCGAGCTTGCGGCAGATACCACCCTTACAGAAACGTTCTTACGCATGGGCATAGACGAGCTTTCGGTTTCTCCGACATTCGTCCTTAAGGTCCGTGACGCAGTAAGAAAAACCGACCTGTCAAAATAACAGCTTACATCGATATTCCCATATAAAATTACAGCAGTACCTCCTCCCCCGTGTGTACTGCTGTAATTCTTTTTTTTGCTGAAATCAGATGTTACCAATCTTAAGCCATTTTCTTCCGCTCTTCAATACTATAGTGTCGTTTGAAACTTCGGCTAACTCATAGGTGTCAGATGAACCGTAAAAATCAGTCAGCTTAAGTACATTTCCGTTTACGATTGTCCAACGACCCGTACCATATGCGTGTGCCTGTTCATAAGTACCGTCATCGTATATGGTAAGAAAAGTTTCGCTGGAGTTTTCTTTTTTCCACGCTCCGACTAATTTTTCTTCTGTTGTAGCGGAAGAACAACCGCACATTACGACCGAAATAATCGCAGCACCGAGCATAACGATAAGCGACTTCAGAAATTTTCCTGTTTTCTTTTTCATAATAACTCTCCTTAAGATATTTTAATGCAATAGAAAGCATCTGCTCTCAGCATACCCCATCCGCCTCTTTGCGTCAATATATTATGCATAAACTGCGGTTTTCCCGCAAAAATTGCAGTTTGTGTTTTCAGATTTGACAAAATTATATTTGCTTACATCGAAATTCCTATATAAAAATTACAGCAGTACCTCCTCCGTGTGTACTGCTGTAATTTTTTTATTCTCCGCTTCGCAGGCACAGCAGTAAGCCGCCGCTTTTTATCAATAAGCATAATATTACGGGAAATACCTTAAAATTTCGGTTGACATTGCATAAAAAATATGGTAAAATTAGTTTGAGATATAGTCTACAGCTTTATGGGGAGGTCAGACTAATGCGAAAATTGATGCAACTGAAAAATAAAAAAGGCTTCACGCTGGTCGAGCTTATCGTTGTTCTTGCAATGATAGGAGTGCTTACAGCTATTATATTACCGCTTTCGCTGAATGCAGGCAAACCGCAGGCGGCAGTTGCTAAGGCAAAGAGCTTTTATTTCGGCTCTCAGCGGATATTGATACAATACAGAGCTGACGCTCCCGAAAAGGAAAGCGGATTTTTATCTTACGAAAAAGGCGGAATGTCATATACCATAGGTTCGGGCGACTATCTGTACATCTGTGCAAAAGCCGAGAAGAACAACGGCTTCACCGAGCTTAGGCTGACAAAGCTTGATGCACCGGCAGACGGCAGTGCGGCGGACACCGCACAGGGATATATTATGTTCCAGTCTGCGGCATCTATGATAGAAACAAGCACTGACCACGAGCTGCTTGACAGATTTAACACATTCTCAATGGACGAGGATGAAGGGGGTATTATTTTGCGCTGGTTGACGATCAGTGCCGTGTTGTTATGACGTACTGGAGTGAAACGGATATTGAGGACTTCAGCAAGTCTACCGATACTGCCGCCGCATATACAAAATCGGCCATAGAACCGACGGACAATTATTATGTGGACGGTTATCTTTTAGGCGCTTACCCTGAAAGATACTCCATGTTGGGTTATACGATGTTCAGTGAAGTTGATCTGCCGGCAGATCCGGCTACATCGACTACAGCTTCCGCTACACCTGCTCCCGCAGGTCCGTGATTTTAAGAATAGGCAATATTGCACCCACTGTTTCAGTGGGTGATTTTTGTTATAATTATGCAATCGCCGACTTCCCATACATCCGTAATTATGCACAATTTCCTGCTGTAAATCGTCGAAAATTATCGTTAAAAAACAGTAACGGTTAGCAAGTTACAACTTATTGACAAATTAAAAAGTATGGTGCTATACTAAATAAAAAAAACAAAAGTAAAGTCTCTGTGTAAGAAGATTTGAAGGCAGATTAAAGTGCCTGCGGAATAGCATTGCGGAACATATCCGCCGTCATTCCGTTTTATTATGTAAAGACAGTTAGCCAAGACTCACCGATTAGTGTTTTAGCTTAACCGCCCGAACAAATCACACAGACGGTCTCTGTAAAGAGCGATGATATAAGGAGGTCCAATTATGAACTGGGTAAAATTAGGTATTTTTGCAGGCGGCGTGGCATTCGGCTCGGTCGGCCTCAAGCTTCTCGGCAGTAAAGACGCAAAGAAGGTATACGCACAGGTTACAGCGGCAACTCTTCGTGCTAAGGAATCGGTTATGAAGACCGTCACCAATGTTAAGGAAAACGCAGGCGACATTCTCGCCGACGCTAAGGATATTAACGAAAAGCGTGACGCTAAGAATGCTGTTATCGAAGACGAATGTGATTGTGACTGCGGTTGCGAAGCCGTTTCGGAAGAAGCGTAAGAATTGATAGAAAGCCGACGGTACGCTTAGTTTGCCGTCGGTTTTTTTATATGGAGATGACTGAAAATGAAATGTAAAATACTTCACGAGTCCAAAGGCAGACTGCGTGTACATCTTTTCTGCGGAAAAATGTCGCTCGACAATGCCGACGTGCTTGAATATTACCTCCGTGCCGTAAACGGCGTTACCGATGTTTCGGTATATGACCGTACCTGCGATGCGGTTATAGTATTCACCGACAGAAAAGCGGTGCTTAAAGCGCTTGCCGCCTTTGCTTTTGAAAAGGCTCAGAAAATGTGCTTGGTTCCCGACCATACATCGAGAAAGCTCAACCGTGAGTTTGAGGATAAGCTTGTAATGACGGTAATTGCCCGTTTCATTTTCACAAAAACATTTATCCCTGCTCCGATAAGAGCGTTCATCGCTGTAATAAGGTCGTGGAAATATATAAAGCACGGACTTAAAGCGCTTCTCAGCGGCAAACTGTCCGTAGCCGTACTTGATGCCACTGCGGTGACCGGTATCGCTCTTAAGAGGCGACTTCAAGACCGCAGCATCTGTAATGTTCATGCTTAATATCGGTGAGATACTTGAGGACTGGACGCATAAGAAGTCGGTGGCTGATCTTGCAGGCGCAATGTCGCTGAACGTTGAAAATGTATGGGTAAAAACAGGCGACACCGAAACGCTCATATCTATAAATAATGTGCGTGAGGGTGATTTGATAGTAGTCCGCACAGGTAATATGATACCGCTTGACGGTAAGGTTGCAGGCGGAGAAGCTACGGTAAATCAGGCGTCTATCACAGGCGAATCCCTCCCTGTCAGAAAGAGCGAGGGAAGCTATGTCTATGCAGGTACTGTAGTAGAAGAAGGCGAATGTGTCGTATGCGTTGATAAAGCTCTCGGCGGCGGAAGATATGACCGCATAGTAAAGATGATAGAGCAGTCCGAAAAACTCAAATCTTCTTCTGAGGATAAAGCGTCAAGGCTTGCAGACAGACTTGTTCCATATACGCTCGGCGGAACGATACTTACTTATCTTCTGACCCGTAACGTAACCAAGATGCTGGCTGTGCTTATGGTTGACTTCTCGTGTGCACTGAAGCTCTCAATGCCTATAGCCGTACTTTCAGCAATGCGTGAGTGCAGTAATTATAAGATAAGCGTAAAGGGCGGTAAGTTCCTTTGAAGCTGTATCCGAGGCGGATACTATCGTGTTCGATAAGACAGGAACGCTTACCTATGCCGCACCTACAGTTGAAAAGGTAATTCCTTTCGGCAACAGAGATGCTGACGATATGTTGCGTCTTGCGGCTTGTCTTGAAGAGCATTATCCTCACTCAATGGCAAATGCCGTAGTAGCCGCCGCAAAGGAAAAAAAGGGCTCAGCCACGAAGAATATCATTCAAGCGTGGAGTATGTCGTAGCACACGGCATATCCAGTACGGTGGAAAAATGAGAAGGTTATCATAGGCAGCGCTCACTTTGTATTTGAAGACGAGGGCTGTGTAGTACCCAGAGGAGGGTGACGAGGAGCTTTTCAATTCGCTGTCGGGCGAATATTCGCACCTGTATCTTGCCGTATCCGGTGTGCTTGCCGCAGTGATCTGCATATCCGACCCGTTGAGAACCGAAGCGGCAGACGCTGTAAAGGCACTGCATGACTGCGGTATAAGCAAGATAGTTATGATGACGGGCGATAACGAGCAGACCGCAAAGGCTGTAGCCGCCAAGGTCGGCGTTGACGAATTCCACGCAGGTGTTCTCCCCCGAGGATAAGGCTAATTTCATAAAGCGTGAACACGAAAAGGGCAGAAAGGTAATAATGATAGGCGATGGAGTAAACGATTCTCCGGCACTGTCCGAAGCCGATGCAGGTATTGCCATAAATACCGGAGCCGCCATAGCAAAGGAGATTGCCGACATCACGGTATCGTCCGAAGACCTTTATATGCTGGTAACCCTCAGAAAAATAAGCTCCGCACTTATGAAGAGGATTCACCACAATTACCGCTTTATCGTATCGTTCAATCTTATGCTGATACTTCTCGGCGTAGGCGGAATAATCCAACCGACGACCTCGGCGCTGTTCCACAATGCCTCAACCCTTGCAATCAGCCTTAAGAGTATGACAAATCTGCTTGATGAAGAAGAAAAGTAATTATCGGGATTATAAACTCTTTCTATAAACGGTCTGCCTCCGCTGTTCAGATAGAACAGCGGAGGCAGTAGTTTGTAGAAAAACCTATATAATTTTTGAAAATGGGTATTTAGCGTTGCTTGCTCTGTTGGTTTTGCATCCTTGCATAACGGCTTTGTGTAGCTGGCTTTAAGCATCCGTGCTTAAAGCCTTTGGGCGTTCATTTAAAGGCAAGGGTGATAGCACTTCAAAACTTCTGCAAAATCTAAAACTTTCTGCAAAATCTTGTTTTGATTCCGCAACATAGTCCATTCCCGACCGTTCCGCTATCCCTCAAAAATCCGCAACGTTATCAAAGGTCGGAATTTGAGGCGGCTCACAGCCGCAAGGTCGGAATTTGCTGCGGCTCACAGCCGCCTGACAATCTGCATAGCACCATCGTTAAACCCTGACCGTTCCGCTATCCCTCAAAAATCCGCAACGTTTTCAAATTGTAAATCAGCGGCACATTTTCGTCCGCCGTCAACGCAACTAAAGCCTATATTCACCTTTTTAAAAGGCGAATTTGAGGCGGCTCACAGCCGCAAGGTCGGAATTTACTGTAGCTTTCAGCTACAGTTGTTCGGCTAAGCTGTAAATGAGCTTTTCTGTCTTTTCCCAGCCAAGACACGGGTCGGTTATTGACTTGCCGTAAACCGCATCGTCTGTGCTTTGGCTTCCGTCCTCAATGTAGCTTTCTATCATAAGTCCCTTTACAAATCCCTCAAGATCCTTGCTGTGACGGCGGCTGTGAAGAATTTCATTTGCGATTCTTACCTGCTCTAAATACTTCTTGCCCGAATTTGAGTGGTTTGTATCAACTATGACCGCCATATTCTGAAGGGATTTTTCTTGCAGTACAGCTCGTACAGCAGTGACAGATCCTCATAGTGATAGTTCGGGATAGTCTGACCGTGCTTGTTTACAGCACCTCTCAGTATGGCGTGCGCAAGCGGATTTCCGCTTGTGACGGTTTCCCAGCCTCTGTAGATGAAAGTATGGCTTGCCTGTGCCGCACGGATAGAGTTGAGCATAACAGACATATCGCCTGCCGTGGGGTTCTTCATACCGACAGGAATATCCATTCCGCTTGATGTAAGCCTGTGCTGCTGATCCTCGACCGAGCGAGCGCCGATAGCAACATAAGATAAAAGATCGGACAGATAACGGTAGTTTTCAGGGTAGAGCATTTCATCCGCACAGGTAAATCCCGTCTGCTCGATAGCCTTTGTGTGAAGGCTTCTTACCTTGATAAGACCCTCAAGCATATCCTCTTTCTTTGTCGGGTCGGGCTGATGTATCATACCCTTATATCCTTCTCCTGTGGTACGGGGCTTGTTTGTGTATATTCTGGGAATTATCAGTATCTTGTCCTTTACCTGCTCCTGAACGGGTACCAGCCTTGAAATATAGTCAAGGACAGGCTCTTCCTTGTCAGCAGAGCAAGGACCTATTATCAGCAGGAACTTATTGCTCTTTCCCGTGAATACATCGGCTATTTCCTTGTCACGCTGTTTCTTTGTTTCCACTACCTTGTCCGACAGAGGATACAGCTCCTTTATCTCCTTGGGAGTTGGAAGCTTTCTTATCATGTTCATACTCATTGCTTTTCTTTCCTTCCTTTTGCGTATCTTAGTTATACATCACACTCGACGTTTTTTATTGAGCTTGGATACACTTTATAATTAAATCAAAACCGCCCTCAGATCATCTCTGATCTGAGGGCGGATATATATCCACGGTACCACCTCAATTCACCGTACAGGTGCATAGCACTGGTATACGGTCTTTAAAGCTGTAACGGGCTTACCCGAATGGCTTACAGGCTCTGCGCTTTCGGCTCATCTCTCCGGAATGAATTCAGGCTTTATATTCTGTCGGCTCGCACCTAATCCGACTCTCTGTGAGAAATCTGCCGCCTTACTTTTTTCCATCTGCGATTTGTGGTGTATATTCGGTTTAATACCCGTTTTTTCGGGTACAATGTAAGTATACCATGGCACTCGGTATTTGTCAATAGATTTTTACTCAATTTAAAGTGGAAAAGCGTTAAAGCGGAAGATTTTTCTGAAAAATGCGTATAAAACGGAAAATTACGTTAAAACTACAAATGCAGTAAAGCATAACTTGAAAGGAAAAAGCTATGGATAAGATAACTACCGGAAAGATAAAAAAAGTTTTTCAAGGGCAAAGGTTTTGCCGGAGCATTATGTCTGAGCGTTGTTGCTATAGGAATATCAACATATCTGACCTACGACAGCACGCTGAAAACAATAGCCGACGAAGAGCCGCAAAAGCCCGATTCGACCGTATCGGCAGAGCAGGTGGACAATACGCAGAGCGGTATACCTAAGGACGAAACCTCAAAGAGCGAAGCCGACAGCTCAGCCGCACCTGCAAATAACTTTGTCAGAAGCACAGCAAAGCGTGTAATGCCGATTGAGAATGAAGTTATATGGGAATACAGCAACGGCGAGCTTGTAAAGAGCGAAACTCTCGGCGTATGGAAGACCCATGACGGAATGGACATCGCCGCATCGGTCGGAACAGATGTTAAAGCCGCCTGCACGGGCAAGGTCAAGGAGATAAAGGACGATCCCCTGTGGGGAATATGCGTTGTGATAGATCACGGCGACGGCTACGAAACGCATTACTACGGACTTGACAAGTCGCTTGAGGTCAAAGAGGGAAGCAATGTCGAATCCGGTCAGAAGATAGGCGTTACAGGGACTATCGAATGCGAGTCGAAGCTGGCACCTCATCTTCACTTTGCAGTAAAGCAAAACGGCAAGTGGGTATCTCCTAAAGAGTATATCAACGGTTAAGATTAATCGGGTACGGCTCAGTACCCGATTTTTTTTTTCTGTTGCAGTGCAGAACATTGCAAACTTTAGTATGTTTTTTGAAAGTTTGGCGCGAGAAAAGGACAGCTAAAATATAATAATACAAAAAGCGGTCACAGCATATCACTGTAACCGCTTTATTCATTAATTATTACTTTGTGTAATCCCGCCGATAACGGAGGTTGAGCCAAGATTAATCCGTCAGAACGGCGAATTTGAAGCGGCACATTGCCGCAAAAAACCGCCCACCTGCTGACGCAATTTTTCTGTTTTTCGTACCCAGGCTATTGACAAAGAGTCTATAATAACAGTAAAACCACGATTCCGTAAAAAGAATCGTGGTTTTTTATATCCTGTTTACAGCTTAAAATTAGCTGTATTTATTCTGTTTATAGCCCTTTTGAGCTTATACTCGGCAATATCAAGAGCTCGCTGATCGTCCTTGTACTGCTGCATACGCTCCTGCGCAAGAGCCTTTGCCTTTTCGGCACGGTCAACATTTTTTTCTATCTCGTCCGCCCATTCAAAAGACTGAGCCAGAATAGATGTCTGATCCTTTGTGACCTCTACAATACCCGAAGACACCGCACCTATACGGACAGTACCGTTAATGCGTATCTTTGCCTGTCCTATGGTAAGCGCCGCAACATAAGGCTCGTGCTTTGCAAGTATGCCCTTGTCACCGACGGTAGTACGGACGATAACGCTTTCAGCCATACCGTCATACACCACTCCCTCGGGGGTAAGGATCTTCAGTTTGAATTCAGTCATATCATCTTTTCCTTTCCTGAGGAGTTAAAGGAACAGTACCGCATCCTCGAAATCATCGCCGGCTATATTTGCAAGCGCCGAAAATTTACCGTTCGAAAACGCAACGGAATAATCCTTTGTAAAGTAGGATACCTTGCTGACGTTGCCGTTCTTCTTGCTTATCGTTACGATGAAATGCTCATCGGCAGGCACACCCGCTTTTTCTCTTACGCTTTCTGCGGTAATATCCTCGCCGTTGTCACGGTACAGACCGAGTGCGACCTTTTCCAGATTTACAGCCTTATCCTGCACGCTTTTTACCGTTTCACTGCTGACTACAGCCGCAGGTGCAGTTCCGCTTGATGTTACAGACGGTTTAGGAGATACGTCGGTACGCTTTTTCGTAGTTACTGCTACAGGCTTCTGCGTAGGCACTGCGGCGATTTTTGTATCCTCCGTTATTGTCGTTACCGTTGATTCGGGGGTCGGCAGAGGAGTCAGAATATCCTCGTCCTTTACGGGCCCGTTCATTATAAACGGCAGACCGAGCGCAAGTACCGCAAGCAGCAGAGCCATAATTGTAGCGGGGCTGAAATAGCCCCTTTTATTATGCCTTCTCATTTTTAGCCTTCTCGACAGCCTCGTCGATAGTGCCTACGAACAGGAATGCGGATTCGGGAAGATCGTCGTGCTTTCCTTCGATGATTTCCTTGAAGCCTCTTATCGTTTCCTTAAGCGGAACATACTTGCCCTGCAACTTCATACCCGTAAACTGTTCTGCAACGGAGAACGGCTGAGATAAGAAACGCTGAATCTTTCTTGCTCTTGATACGGTCAGCTTATCGTTATCGTCAAGCTCGTCCATACCGAGGATAGCGATAATATCCTGTAACTCGTTATAACGCTGGAGTATCGACTGTACTTGTCTTGCAACCTCGTAATGCTCTTCGCCGACTATCTCGGGAGTGAGTATTCTTGATGTACTGTCAAGGGGGTCAACAGCGGTGAAGATACCCATTGATGAAATGTTTCTTGAAAGTACCGTTGTAGCGTCAAGGTGTGCGAAGGTCGTTGCAGGCGCAGGGTCGGTAAGGTCGTCCGCAGGAACGTAAACCGCCTGTACGGATGTGATTGAGCCTTTCTTTGTAGAAGTGATACGCTCCTGCAAAGCACCCATTTCGGTCGCCAGTGTAGGCTGATAACCAACGGCTGAGGGCATACGTCCGAGAAGGGCGGAAACCTCAGAGCCTGCCTGCGTGAATCTGAATATATTGTCTATGAAGAGCAGTACGTCCTGACCTTCTTTGTCGCGGAAGTACTCCGCCATAGTCAGACCGGAAAGCGCTACTCTCATTCTTGCTCCTGGCGGCTCGTTCATCTGACCGTAAACCAGCGCGGTCTTGTTGATAACGCCGGACTCGGTCATTTCGTTATAAAGGTCGTTACCCTCACGGGTACGTTCACCGACACCTGTGAATACCGAAAGACCGCCGTGCTGTTTAGCGATGTTGTTGATAAGCTCCATAATAAGTACGGTCTTACCGACACCCGCACCGCCGAACAGACCTATCTTACCGCCCTTGAGGTAAGGTGCGATAAGGTCTACGACCTTGAGACCCGTTTCAAGTACCTGTGTTGAACCCTCCTGCTCCTCGAATGACGGAGCGGGACGGTGGATTTCCCATTTTTCTTCTGTTTCGGGCTGGGGCTTGTTATCAACAGCCTCACCGAGCAGATTGAATATTCTTCCGAGGGTCTGTCTGCCTACGGGAACCTTTATTGATGCACCCGTATCTACTGCCGGAAGTCCTCTTACAAGTCCGTCCGTACTGCCCATAGCAATGCAACGTACCGTATCGTCGCCGATATGCTGTGCTACTTCTACGGTCAGCTTTTTGCCCTCGTGTTCTATCTCTATGGCGTTAAGCAGGTTAGGCAGATGCTCGGGGAAACTTTATATCAAGTACCGCACCGATAATCTGCACAACCGTGCCGATATTCTGTGGCATAGATCAGTCCTGTCCTTTCTTATTAATTCAGCGCATTAGCACCCGATACGATCTCGTTCAGCTCATTCGTGATCTTTTCCTGTCTTGCACGGTTGTACATAAGTGACAGGTTTGCGATCATTTCCTCCGCATTGTCCGTTGCGTTTTCCATAGCTGTTCTTCTGGCGCCCAGCTCCGATGCGTAGCTTTCGTTTACCGCACACATGATAAGGCTCGTTATGAGCTTTGGTATCACACGGTTGAAAAGAAAACCGCCTCGGGACTTGGGTCATAGGTAGTGCCTGCCTTGTTTTCGGGTACTGCCTTGCCTGTCGGAGCGTCTATGGGGAGAACGGGCATACGGGTAGGGGTCTGTACAAGAGGAGATACAAACTGCGTAAAGAACAGCTCTATCTCATCGACCTCTCCCTTTGTGAAAAGATCAGTCGCTATCTGCGCTATATCGGCAGCGTCTGCCGTTTTGATATGCTCCGCAATGCCGGGGAACTGCGCCACTACGTCATATTCGTGCTTTGTAAAGAACTCCGCAGACTTCTTGCCGACAGCTATTATCTTAGGCATATATTCATCGCCGTGAGTCTGCTGTACCAGCTTCAGTATATTGGAGTTGTAACCGCCTGCAAGACCTCTGTCGCCCGCAATTACAATGAACAGACGGTTCTTTACCTCTCTGTGTCTTGTATATACGGTGCTTAAGTTCTCCGTTTCGCCTGCAATGCGGCACATTAGGGAATACTGTGCATCAAAGAACGGACGTGCGTCTTCGGCACGGAGCTTTGCCTTTCTGAGTTTGGAAGATGCGACAAGCTCCATAGCCTTCGTTATCTGCATAGTGGACTCAACGCTTTTTACTCTGCGCTTGATGTCCTTCATATTTCCCGAAGCCATGCAAAGCCTCCTTTATCGGATATTATCACTGTCGATATAAGTCGTCTTTTTATAGAACAGCTCTAAAACCGTGAGCGCAAGGGTGAGTGCGGATATGCTTAAAGCAACGATGCTCAGTACAAGTGATGCCTTTTTCATAACTATTCTTCCTTTCGCTTGATTCTTATATCTTAGTCTTAAACGTACTTCTCCGAGAAATCCTTAAGAGCCGCCTTCAGCTTTTCTTCGTTATCGGGAGTGAGTACCTTTTCTTCTCTTATGCTTGCTGTAATATCGGGGTGAGCTTCTTCCATATGCTTGTACAGGTCACGCTCAAAGTCGCCGACCTTTTCAAGCGGAATGTCCTTAAGATAGTTGTTGATTACGGCATAGATGATTATGACCTGATTTTCAACAGCTACAGGAGAGTTCTGTCCCTGCTTCAATATCTCAACGATACGCTCGCCCTTTGCAAGACGTTCCTTTGTATCCTTATCAAGATCCGAGCCGAACTGCGAGAAGCTCTGTAACTCTCTGAACTGCGAATATTCGAGCTTCAGAGTACCTGATACCTTCTTCATAGCCTTTATCTGAGCGTTACCGCCGACACGGGATACCGAGATACCGGGGTTTACAGCAGGCCTTACACCTGAGAGGAACAGCTCTGTTTCAAGGAATATCTGACCGTCGGTTATCGAAATAACGTTGGTCGGGATATATGCAGAAACGTCGCCTGCCTGTGTTTCGATTATAGGCAGTGCTGTGAGCGAACCGCCGCCGTAGTCCTCGTTTAAGTTAGCGGCTCTTTCGAGCAGTCTTGAATGAAGATAGAATACGTCGCCGGGGTAAGCCTCACGTCCGGGCGGACGCTTGAGGAGCAGAGAAAGTGCTCTGTAAGCCACAGCGTGCTTGGACAGGTCATCATAGATTATGAGTGCGTCCTTGCCCTTTTCCATGAAGTATTCACCCATGGTGCATCCCGAATAGGGAGCGATGTACTGTAAGGGCGCAAGTTCACTTGCGGTAGCTGAAACTACTATCGTGTAGTCCATAGCGCCTGCGGCGGTGAGCTGTTCAACTACGTTCGCAACCGTAGAAGCCTTCTGACCTATAGCAACGTATATACAAATTACGTCTGTTTTCTTCTGATTTATGATCGTATCGATCGCAATGGCAGTATTACCTGTCTGTCTGTCACCGATGATCAGCTCACGCTGGCCTCTTCCTATCGGTATCATGGAGTCAATAGCCTTGATACCTGTCTGAAGCGGAACGTTAACAGATTTTCTCGTAATGATACCTGGTGCGATCTTCTCGATCGGGCGTGTTTCCTTTGCGAGTATAGCGCCCTTGCCGTCGATAGGCTGTCCCAGTGCGTTTACTACTCGTCCGAGCAGTTCCTCGCCTACGGGTACAGATACGACAGAGCCTGTACGCTTTACTGTATCGCCCTCTTTGATCTCGGCATCTGAGCCCAGCATAACCGCACCGACAAAGTCCTGCTCTAAGTTGAGCGCCATGCAGCGAACGCCGTTCTCAAATTCCAGCAGCTCGTTCATCATACACTTTTCAAGTCCGTGTATACGAACAATACCGTCACCTACAGTTACAACAGTACCTGTATCTTCAAGACGGATTTTTGAGCCGTAGTCCTTGATCCGGGATTTAATTATGCCTGTTATTTCATCCGGGCGTAAATCCATTGGAGGTTCTTCCTTTCGTATTTTTTACCGGCTGACGATTTTTTTATGTCAGTCGATAGTTCCGCAATATCAGCCTTAAGCTGTTCGAGCCTTGCCTTGACGCTTCCGTCGATAGTCGTATTGCCGTAGCTGATAACAACGCCGCCGATGAGCTTATCATCGGTTTTCAGCGTCATATTAACGGTCTTACCCGTAATCTCAGCCATTTTTGCTCTGATCTTTTTCAGCCGCCGTATCCGAAAGAGGCATCGCAGAGGTTACAGTAACATCCGCTATACCGAGCTTTTTCGTTATACAGCCCTGTGAAGTATGCCAGTATCCGCTCAAAGTCGGGCAGCCTGTCGTTTTCGGTAAGTATGCACAGAAAGTTCACTACAAACTTATGCACCTTTCCGTCAAAGACCTCTTTTTACAAGCGCCGTCTTTTCTTCGATCGGGATTGTAGGAGTACGCAGCAGCTTTATAAAGTCCGGTTCGGCGGCAAATACCTCCGAAACGCCTTTAAGCTGTCCGAGAATGTCGGGCAGAGCCTTTTCATCCTCTTCGGTAACAAGAGAGAACAATGCGTCGCCGTATGTCTTGTCAACAGCAGCCATTTCAGTTCTCCTTTCCTATCTGCGACAGAACCGAGTCGATTATCTTCTCGTTGTCCTGTGCGTTTATCTCCTTCTCGGCAAACCTTTGAAGCCGCCATAACTACCATATCGGAAATTTCTTCCTTTATCTCGTTTACCGCACGCTTCTTTTCACGCTCGATAGATTCTTCCGCACGCTGTTTCATAGAAGCGGCTTCTTCGTTTGCGGCAGAGATGATTTCGTCCTCTCTTGCCTGCGCCTTCTTCGTAGCGTCGGCTACAATGCGGGCTGCCTCTTCCTTTGAGGTTTCAAGGCGATGCTCGTAGTCTGCCTTTACTGCGGCAGCTTCTTCCTTCGACTTCTGTGCGTCGTCCATATCCTTGTTTACTGTCTTTGCACGTTCGTCAAGAATCTTGCAGACGGGCTTGTGCAGAAAGAAGAAATAAAGCAGAACGATGATGAGCGTGTTGATCAGAGTGAAGACTATAGTGTTAAGATCTATGCTGACCAGAGAAAACTTTGCCTGCTCGGCGGCTTCCTCGGCTATTCTCAGCATATCCGTCATTTCACTTCAATCCTTTCGTGTTGTAGTCTGCCAGAGAATTAAAGCTGGCTGATGAAGGGGTTTGCGAACATCAGCAGCAGAGCGATAACGAGTGAGTAAAGACCTGTGGTTTCCGCAAGAGCGTCACCGATGATCATTGTTCTCGTGATTGCGCCTGAAGCCTCGGGCTGTCTGCCGATTGCTTCAACAGCCTTACCGCCGCAGAAGCCTTCACCGATACCGGGGCCAAGACCTGCGATCATAGCAAGACCTGCACCTATTGCAGATGCGCCCAGTACGATTGCCTGTGATAAGTTTTCCATATCAAAGTCCTCCGTCATTTTATTCTACCTGTCGGTAGATTATTGTTATTTATTACACCACAGTTTCCTGTGGGGGTAAACTGTTTAGTCATCTCCGCATTCTGCCATTGAAACGTAAGCCATTGTCAGTGTGCAGAAGATATAAGCCTGAATGAATGCCGAGAACAAGTCAAAGTACAGCGAGCATACGGCGGGTACGCCGATAGATGCGAGGCCGTTTGCGACCTGTCCTAAAGCGAAGTAGATAAGTCCTCCGATTACAGAGCCTGCGAGGATATTTGCAAAGTGACGCAGTGTCTGTGAAACGGGGTTTGCTATATCACCGATTATATTGAACGGGAGCATGAAAGGCATAGGCTCGATGAAGCCCTTGAGATAGCCCTTGATACCGCCTGTTTTCAGCTTGTTCCTGAGCGTCAGAACGAATGTCGTGATGCCCCATGCGGCTATTACGGAAAGGTCCGAGGTCGGACATCTGAAGCCGAAAAAGACCCATAAGGCTCGAAAGAATCGAGAAGCAGAAAAGTCCGCCTATATAGGGGGGGTATATTTTCTGTATTTTTTCGCCCATGGTGTCACGCACCATATTGTTGAAGAAGTTTACAAGATACTCAGCCGCCATCTGTCTGCGTGAGGTCGATCTCACCTTGAGGTTTCTGCCGAGGATAAAGAACACGATTCCGAGTACCAGCATTACTATCCACTGTACAACGATGCTCTCGCTTATTACTACATTGTAGCTACCTATATCAAAGCTGATGGATTTAAGCGGTCCTTCAACGGAGAATTCCGCCATAGGTTTTATAAGGTCTGTCATTTTCTAATGCTCCTCCCTTATTTTTACGGGTCGTTCCCGTAATGAATATTTTATATTTTTATATAAATTTAATGTTAAGTCAGCGGTTGTAAATTTGCTGTCAGAAATCGCTTTTCTCCTTGAACGCCGTCACCGTATATGCGATTTTCGGCACGAACAGCGGAAGTACGGCTGTGACGGGATTGATAATTTTAAAGAACATCAGCACGCCGAGAATTATAAACGTGCCGATATACCTTGCTCCGTAGCTGCCGTTCATAGCGAGCTTTGCGGATTTCTCGGTCAGAGTTATCGCTTTTTCCGCACTGATTGCCATAAGAACAAAGTTCAGCGCCGAAACCGCCGTTCCTGCGACCACCCCGTAAGCAGTGTATAGTCGCCTATTCCCGAAATCATAAGGATAACGCTCACGATCCCAAGCAAAACAAGCGCACCGATATAGTACGGCAGCAGTGCCATACATTCCTTGAATGAGGTCGTTTCGGTAATTTTCTTTTTCATATTTACAGCTTCCTGTCACGGCGGTCATCGTCGTAATAGTCATTGTCACGGCGATCCGAAAGGTATTTATAGGTTTTCTTATCATCTTTTTTCCGCCGTACATTTTTATAAGGTTCTTAAGATAAGTTCCCACTCCCGATATCATCGTGATTATTCCTGCAAACACAAGCAGGATCATCACCCACGACGGCAGAGAGAATTTATTTACCAGTACACTGCCGCCCCAGATCAATATCAGCAGGGGAGTGATTACCAGAAAGCCTATCTGACTTACGACAGCATAGACTTTAAGAGGGTTGTCCTTTTTGTTCATTTATCAGTAAACCAGCTTCTGAAGCCGCCACTGACCGTTTACCTTGAGCATATTGGCGGTGATTTTCTTTTGTATTACCGCTTTCCGAGCCGGAAGAAGTGGTCAGCGGACGAGGTTTCTTCCGCAGGGTTAAGCTCGACTGTTATATCGCACTCGGTATTTGACTTGGGGTGAAGGGTGAATTTTGCGTTTGACCAGGTGTAGTCATAGGCGATAGCCTTGAATCTGCCGTTCTCGTCCACCATTTTTATGTCAAGACCGATGCCCTTGTTTCCGTCATCGTCAGTTTCCTCGGCATAGACCGCAACATCGTCGCCGTTTATGTTTGTGAGGATACGCTTTGCCTCTTTTTTCGACAAATGTCGAATTGACAAGCTTTTCAATATCAGACATTGTCTTGTAGCTGTCGCTCTTTACGGTATAATAGCCGTCCTCGGGAACGTTGTTATACGGCTCTGCCTGATGGGGAAGACCGTACTGGAGATAAATTCTGAACACCTCGCAGTTGTTCTTGATAAGAGTAACCGCATTCATATTCATTTCTTCGTTCACCTCGTCCGAGGGAACGTAATTATACTGATTTTCCTGTATCTGCTGCTGTGAGGTCTGGTACAGCAGGAATAAAGTCGTTGCTATGGCAAGGACAGCTACGATTATTGTAGCTATGGTAGCCGCTGTATTTTTCTTACTCATGGACACCTCCGTAAAAGTGGTTTATACTTAATTATACAACTTATATCTCAAAATTTCAAGCGGTTTCACGGGATTTTCGGATTACAAGGTTTAACTGTGAAGCAAGGTTAAATATTAACAAGTGTTAACTTGAGCCCCTTTTATTTTGAATTCGGCTTTCTGCCTGTAAGGAACGAAACGCTTCTTTCTATAGATGTGCGGACGTGTTCCATTTCTTCGCTGTGGAGCTTTCCTGCATTACGGTAGTCAAAGCTGTTGCAGAAGTCGTTTACATCGCTGTTGAGCTTTGTTATATATTCCTGCATTATCGTATCCATAGCCTTTATGAACTCGGCTCTGTCGTTTTTGCCATCTTTGCTTCGCTCATCTGTACAAGATAGTGGTAGTGAGGCATACAGAAGCATTCCTGCGACTTGAACAGATTCTTGAACTTTCCGTCCTTTGCGAACATTGTGAATACCGTTTCGAGCATATGGTCAATACCCCACTGTACCTTTGAGCAGACAAAGCAGGTATCGCCTATTGCGCCTGCCTTTTTTAGCCTTTGCGTCCTTGGCCGCAAATAAACCCTTCTTCTCAAAAAATATTGCCCCCTCAACTCCTCAAGATGACTGTTGAGCATAAGACCGAGCGACAGGCGGTTGTTCTGCATCATAAGCTGCTGATAGTGTGTAAAGCAGAAGCCGAGCCTGTTGGTATCCTGCCTTACGTCAGGCTCCATCATAGCCGCTCCCATTATATATTCGCAGATATGCTCCTCAACCGTATCTCTCATACGGCAGATAGGACAGCCCTCACGAGGCTCGAACACTTCGTTTACCGGTATTGTAAGTATACTTTCTCTCACTTTTTTCGTTTCCTTTCAGAAAATTCGGCAAATGCGGAAAATACCGCAGGATTTAAAAGCCGTGTCGGTTTATAGGGGGACAAAAGAAAAAATTTTTCACGTCGGACTTGTAATTTCCCTGTTAATATTGTATTATATATAACGGAAATAATCAAGACCAAATCAAAAATTTTTCCCGACAAAACAGATAACGGCAGATGATTATATGGATTACACATTCACTTGCGAACGGTTTGATATAAGGCGCACGCTTTTCTGCGGGCAGGCTTTCCGCTGGAAAGAGCTTGACGGCAGATTCTGCGGTATAGCAGGCGGCAGATATGCCGAAATATCCGACAACGGCGACAGCACTTATACTGTTCACGGCATAGAAAAAAAAGCGACATTTCTTACTGGCAGTCATACTTCGACCTTGATACCGAATATGACGCACTGATAAAGCAGTTCTCACAGGATAAATATATGCGCCTTGCCTGCAAGGAAAATCCGGGCATAAGGGTACTCAGGCAAGAGCCGTTTGAAACGCTTATCAGCTTCATAATCTCGCAGAACAATAATATCAAGCGTATCACGGGTATTATTGACAGGCTGTGTGAGAGCTTCGGCGAAAAGACGGACAGAGGCTATATGTTCCCCACACTTGAAAAGCTTGTCGGCGTTACCGCCGAGGACTTAGCACCGCTGAGAGCAGGCTTCAGAGCAAGGTACATAGTTGACGCAGTAGAAAAACTGCACAGCACAGAAGTTTCCCTTGACGGTATAAATGCTATGGATACCGCAGCGGCAAGGGAAGAACTTAAAAAGATAAAGGGTGTCGGCGATAAGGTAGCCGATTGCGTACTGCTTTTCGGCTATCATAAGACGGACGCTTTTCCGAGAGATGTATGGATAAAGCGTATCGAGCAGAAACTATACCCCGACGGTCTGCTGCGGAATGTATAAAAGGGTAACGAGGGGATAGCACAGCAGTTCCTGTTCGATTATGCGAGAACGCACGAGATCTGACGGAGATAAAAATGGTTAACATAGGCAACGAATGGGACAATCTGGCTTGCAGACCAGTTCCAAAGCGAATATTACAGAAAGCTGAGAGCTTTTTTCTTGTCGATGAATATAACAGATACAATGTATATCCCCCTGCGGATTGCATTTTCAACGCACTGAAATACACGCCCTACTCAAAGGTAAAGGCGGTGCTTTTAGGTCAGGACCCATATCACGGTCCGGGTCAGGCGCACGGACTTTGCTTTTCGGTAAAGCGTGGAGTTATGCCGCCCCCATCGCTGAAAAATATCTTTACCGAGATACACAGCGACCTTGGTATAGACTTTGATATGTCTGTGGGCGAGCTTACCGACTGGGCAAGGCAGGGAGTTCTTATGCTGAACACCTCGCTTACCGTCCGTGAGGGTATGGCAGGAAGTCACAGGGGAAAAGGCTGGGAGATACTGACCGACAGGATAATCGAGCTTTTAAACGAGCGTGACGTGCCTACGGCATTCATACTGTGGGGAAGCAACGCAAAGTCGAAAATGCCGCTTATCACAAAAACCCGAAGCACGCAGTTTTCACAGCGGCGCATCCGAGTCCGCTGTCTGCTTATAACGGATTTTTCGGCTGCCGTCATTTTTCAAAGGTGAACGAATTTCTGAAAAGCAACGGCATAGAACCGATCGACTGGAGCATACATTGATCGTAAATACGGACAAAGACAATAAGAGAACGGAAGAAGGATATAGCTTATGATATGTGTTACAGGCGACCTGCACGGCGATATAACACGATTCAGGTCCCCGGTGCTGAAAAAGCTCAGACGTGGCGACGCATTGATAATAACGGGCGATTTCGGCTGTATTTGGGACGGCAGTAAAAAGGAAAAGAAAATGCTTAAAAAGCTCGGCAAAAAGAAGTACAACGTGCTTTTTGCGGAGGGCGTACACGAAAATTTCGACCTGCTCGAAGAATATCCCGTAGAGCAGTGGTGCGGCGGTAAAACAAGGCTTATATCGGGCAATCTGCGTCAGCTTATGAGAGGGCAGTATTATACTAATTGCCGAAAAGACCGTGTTCGTTTTCGGCGGCGGTCAGAGCGAAGAAAACAACAGCTATCTTGAGCCGGACGATGAGAAGAGCTGGATAAAGGAGCTTCCGACCGATGAGGAGCTTGAAGAAGGGCTTCGCAACCTTGAACAGCACGGCAACGAGGCGGATTTCATAATCAGCTATGAGCCGCCCGCAAGAATGATAGAGTTCATCGACATAGGCAAAACCAGCCGCAACCATATAAATACATATCTTGACAAGGTGCTTGATACGGCAAAGTTTAAGATGTGGTATTTCGGTAAAAAGGCATATAAACAAGCTGATACCGCCAAGATACCGCTGTATATTCGATGCGGTCGATGTGGCGGACGATACACGGCTTCCGAAGCAGAAAAAGCAGAAGCCGGAAAAGGTGAAGAAAGAAAAACCCGAAAAGAAAACAAAAAAGGATAAAACAGCAGGAGAAGAGGATTAAATCCTCTTTGATATAAAAACAAATCTCCGTAAAAGAAAGGAATCAAAGGATATGGCAGAATTCAAGTATGAAATAACACAGGAGCTTGGCGTTATCAGCGAGGGCAAGTACAACATTGAGCTTAATATGGTAAGCTGGAACGACAGAGAACCTAAGTACGACATTCGTTCGTGGGCGCCCGACCACAGCAGAATGGGTAAGGGCATTTCGCTCACAGAAGAAGAAATGGAGCGTCTGGTCGAGCTGTGGAACACAAGAAACGAAGAGGACAGCTTTGAAGAATAATTACTGAAAGGAACGGCGAAATGGAAAAGTTACTCGGAATGACGCCCCCTATGGGCTGGAACAGCTGGAACACGTTCACCTGGGAGATAAACGAAGAGCTTATAAAGCAGGCGGCTGACGCATTCATCGAAAACGGCCTCAAGGACGCAGGCTATGAATATGTTGTTATAGACGACTGCTGGAGCGAAAAGCAGAGAAATGAAAAGGGCGAGCTTGTGCCTGATCATTGGAAGTTTCCGAACGGTATCAAGCCCGTTGCGGACTACGTTCACTCAAAGGGTCTTAAGTTCGGCATCTATTCGTGTGCCGGCACGCATACCTGCGCAGGTCACCCCGGCAGCTTTGAGCACGAATTTCAGGATGCAGAAACGTTCGCAGAGTGGGGCGTTGACTACCTGAAATATGACTATTGCTACAAGCCCGTACATATACCCGGCGAGATACTCTACAAGCGTATGTCTACTGCCCTCAGAAACTGCGGCAGACCGATAATGTTCTCCGCTTGCAACTGGGGTAATGATGATATATACAAGTGGATAAGAGAGAGCGGCGCTCATCTTTTCCGCTCGACAGGCGATATTCAGGATAACTGGGAGTCGATAAAGCGCCTTGCACTGTCGCAGATGGGCAACGAGTGCTACGGCGGATGCTTCTGTCACAATGATATAGATATGCTCGTAGTCGGTATGCACGGCGGCTCGAATAACCAGTACATAAACGGCGAGAGCGACGATCAGTTCGGCAATAAGGAAGGCAAGGGTCTTGGCGGCTGTACCGATACAGAGTACAAGACGCATTTCTCACTGTGGGCAATGATGAATTCACCGCTTATGATTGGCTGTGATATTCGCCGTATGACCGACAGGACAAAGGAAATACTGACCAATAAGGAAGTTATTGCAATAAATCAGGACATTGAGTGCAGAGGACCTTACCGCATAAGCCAGTGGAACAACCCCGAAAATGTATTCTCACTTGTAAAGCCGCTCGCCAACGGCGACTACGCTATAGGTATGTATAACTTCAGCGATGTTCCTGCGGAAATGTCGTTACAGTTCTGGGATATAGGGCTCAGCACTGCGGCAGGCAGAGGAATTGAAATGCACGATTGCTGGTCGCACGAGGATATCGGCAGATTCTCCGAGAGATATGTAACTACCTTTACAGCCCCACGATTGTGCGGTATATACTGCAAAGGTAGTAAAGCTGTAATGGCAAACTACAAGACCTGCAAGAAGTGCGGCGCTTTGCTTGGCGGCGATGATATAGCGATCTATAGAAAGCTGGTCACACGCAACGCCGATGAGTTTTTCTGCATAGATTGCCTTGCGGAGTATTACAACACAACCCGTGAGGTAATAGAGGAACGCATAGCGTATTACAGGAAAAGCGGAGAATGTACGCTTTTCAGATAATTCGGAATAAAGAAACAACGGAGCATATCTGCCTGATATGCTCCGTTTCGGTCTGTCGAAAAACCTCTATTGTTATCCCAAAATGGGGTTTGGGGCGTAGCCCCAAGGCAGGTCGCAGGGACGCCAGTATTCACCCCTTTCCGGGGAAAGGGGGCAGGGGGATAGGGATAATAAATCAGAAGTTTATTTCAAAAACAGACTTTTTCTACAAACTGAACGGAGCATATCTTCCTGATATGCTCCGTTTGCTGTTATTATGCTTTTAGTTTGCGTTTGTCACAGCGGCAAGTCTTGTGTAGTTGCTGTAGATGACCGTGTCGCCTGAGGTCTTGTATGCTCTTATGCGGAATGTGTAGGTCGTACCTGCCTTAAGGTCGCCTGCTATAAAGCCTACAGTGTTATTTGCGTAGGTTCTTAACACTTCCGTCCATTTGCCGCCCTTGTACTGTTCAACGATATATCCTTCTGCGGAGTTATTCTTTGCCCAGCCTATTATAAGCTCGGAGGATGTCGCTGAGATTTTTTTGAAGGATGTAACGTTTGAAACGCCTGAGCTTTCCACTGTTTTAGCGGCAAGTCTTACATAGTCGCTGTACTGTACAGATCCGCCGGATGTCTTGTACGCTCTTATACGGAAGGTATATGTCGAGGAAGCGTTAAGTCCTGTAGCCGTACAACTTGTGGAGTTGCCGTTATATATCTCGTTCCACTTGCCGCCCTTGTATATTTCAACCGAGTAGCCGTCAGCCTTGCTGTTTGTTGCCCAGCCGAGTGTAACCGAATTTTCGGTTGCGGATTTACAGGTGAATGATGTAACGGGGTCCAGTACGGATGAATCTGCCGTTTTAGCGGCAAGTCTTGTGTAGTCGCCGTAATACATTGTACCGCCCGAGGTCTTGTATGCTCTTATACGGAATGAGTAGGTCGAGGAAGCGTTAAGTCCTGTTGCGGTGCAGGATGTGTTCGCTCCGCTGTATATCTCGTTCCACTTACCGCCCTTGTAAATTTCGACAGTGTAGCCGTCTGCCTTGCTGTTCTTGTTCCACGCAAGAGTGATCGATGAATCGGTTGCGTTTGTGCTTGTGAAGCCGGTAACACTATCAACCGTAGTATCATCTGTTACCGCAGAATTGATAACGGTGAGAGTAAATGTGTCTGTAGTGCTGTCGCTGAAGTGATATACTATTTCGTGCTTGCCGTTGGCAAGAGCCTGCGTGAACGGCGTGTTGAGTGTCACCTGACTTCCGTTCCACGAGTAGTCTGTACTGCTGTCAAGCGTTTTGCCGCCGCAGGTTATCTTTGATATAGCCTGACCGTTCAGCACGAGCTTTGTAAGTACAGTCGCAGGAGCAGAGCCGTTAAATGTGCCTGTCTTGTCGATAAGGTGTGCGCCCTCGGCTTCCTGCTTTTCGCCGTAGAAGTATACATCGTCGATTATGTAAGTGCCTGTGTCGGTGTTACCGCCATTGCCTGCATAGAATGAGGCCTGTACAATACTCGTTGTGTCAAGTGTAGCAGAGCCTGACTGCCAGCTTGGAGCGGCAAATTCCTCAAAAGGTATCTCAATTGTTTTTTCGCCGGAGAAGTTGACTGTTATTTCTTTTTCAAAATAGTTGTCGTTTTTATCCTTGAGCTGAAGCGTAAAGCTGTTACCGCTGTTGTCGCCGGTAAGGTTTATGCTGACACCCTTGTACTGTGCAACGTTACGCTGTGACAGCTTGCGGTTCACACCGCAGTATCCGTTGGGCGAGCCTACATTGTACTCAAATTTCATCGCTTTGCCGTTTGCGTTGTCAACAAGCGAAACCGTTACGTTGTTTCCGCTTGTATTCGGCGTGTATGCACTGCTTAGCTGAGAATCGTCTGTGTAGCTTTCAAAAGTATCTATATCCTCAAGTGCCGATGTATCTGTTACGGTAAGCAGGAATTCGCAGTCTGCGCCCTCGTAGAAGTCGAACACGAGCGTTACATTGCCCTCGCCGAGAGATTTTATAAAGCTGTCTGAGAATGTGACTAAGCCGCCGTTATCGGTATAATCCGTACCTGCCGTGAGATATTTGCCGTTTACCGTTATACCTCTGAATTCGCTTGTCTTCTTGTCATAGCCTACATTCACCTTCTTGTAGTGACGCAGGTTCTTGTCAACTGTAGCGATATATTTATCAAGCGTCGGTGCAGGGATCGATACATCGGTTACGTTTACTGTGAACTTCGGGCTGCTGCCTGCCGTACAGTCAAGCGTGAACACATGGTTTTTAAGCTCAAGTGTTTTAAGATAGCTTGCCTTTATAGTTACGGAGTTATTGTTTATCGTGAAGTCCTTGCCTTCTGTAAGTGCATTTCCGTCAAGGGTTATACCGCTTATTACACCCTCCTTCATAGTTGCTGTTACCGTAAGGTCGGTATTGTCCGCTCTGTCGAAGCTCAGCTTGTCATTGACTATCGTGTTGACGTTATTCTTTGCCGCCATATTTGCGGCGTGCTTTATGATAAGCTGTCTTGTGCTTTCGGTATCTGTTCCCTCCGGACCGTAAACGGTATACTGGTCATAGTCGGGATAAAGTACGCCGTCAATGTATGACGCTATCATCCAGTAGTTTGTGCCTGCATATTCGACCGTATCGTAGACGTTACCCTCAAGCACCTCAAACCACTGCTTGTACTCGCTGTCACGGATAGTCCTGTTTGTAAGACCGAATTCTTCCAGAATGACCGGTTTGTCAAGCTCCGCACAGGTTTCGCCGTGTATCTTAAACCAGAGCAGATCGTCCTGTCCTGTGCCTGTATGCTTCATTCCCCACTGGTCAAGATAAAGATGAGGAGTACCGAAGTCGAGCGTGTCGATTGTCATCAGTTTTTCAAAGTCAACGCCCTCTGCACCGTAGAACGCATAGTTTGAGGTCGTATATTCGTCAAAATATCCGTAAGGTCTGTTGAAGAAGCCCTCGTCGCCGAGCGATACCATGTGATTCGGATCGATGCTCTTTACATATTCGCTCATTTCCTTTGCCCAGTTATAAAGTATATTGTCCTTACACTGAGCGTCGGAATTGCATCTCGGCTCGTTTGAAAGCTCCCACGCAAATACGGAAGGCTCGTCCTTCAGCTTTCTGTTTGTATACGGGTTCGTGTGGTTCAGCAGACCGTTGATGTAATCCTTATACCAGCCCTTGAGCGTTTCGTTTGTGTAGAAGTCGTCTTTTTTAAGTCCGGTTATGCCAAGCTCCTCTGCCCACTTGACGTATTGACCCATACCGCCGAAAGCGTCCCAGTAGTTAGTAAAGGTGATAAGCAGCTTCATACCGTGCTTTTCAGCCTGATATAATGCGTAGTCGAGCTTCTTTATGCCGTCTTCACCGAAGTTAGTTACCGGCTTGCCAAGGTCCTTGTCGAAATACTGAAAATAAACTCCGTCCTTTTCGCCCGAGCCGTCATTGTTGTTTGTAAATACGGGCTTTCCTTCGCTGTCTGTCGTGCCTGTCTTGACACCTACATCAAGGTTGCCCCAGACTCTGATAACTTTCAGTCCCATCGCCTCTGCGTCTTTGAATACGTTGTCTACCGCCTCCTGCGATTTGAACGTAAGGTAGTAGCAGTTTGTGCCTGCATAGTAGAACGGACTTCCGTCAAGCATGAACCTTGTTCCCTGCGCATACGCAAATCCGCTCGGAACACCCTCAGCCGCCGCACCCGTGCTTATGAAGAACACGGATACAGGTAAAGCTGTAAGCGTCATTGCCGTGGCAAGCGCCGAGCTTGCCAGTCTTTTCTTAAAACCTGTCATGATTTCACTCCTTCTGCTATTATTCTGATATAGCCTCTTGGCTTCTTAGCTTAACCTCATAATATCATGTGGCTTTATTTAAAGTCAACACTTTTAACTAAATTTACTTAACAAAGTCGATTTTTCTGTGAATTTCACAACAGCTCAAAGTGCTTTATGTGCATTTAATACAATTTGAAGTAATATTTACACATAATTTCGCCAAAGCGAAACTAAAACAACGGCTTGAATGTTCAGTTAGCCTGTTTTTTAGTTACTTAATGTAACGTTTCATGAAACTAACGAAATTTACATTTATAGGTTAAGTTAAAAAGAAAGAAACAACTGTGTAACAGACAAAAAACGAGCGGCGGTTCATAAAACCGTCGCTCGCAGTCTGTCGATAAACCTATATAATTTTTGAAAATGGGTGTTTAGCGTTGCTTGCTATGTTGGTTTTGCATCGTGCAAAACTTTTGGCAAGCAACCAAAGCGTCCTTGCTTTGGGCGTAGCCCCAAGCGGGGTGAGGGCGGCAGCCCCACACTCAGCCCCGGCACGGACGCCGGGCGTGTATGCCCAAAGGCTCTGCACGATGCAGAGCCAACCAAGCATACACAGCCCTTCACCATGGGGAAGGGGTTAGGGATTGAGAACAAGCACTTTTTTGGAAAAACAGACTTTTTCTACAGTCTGCGAGCGGCGGTTCATAAAACCGTCGCTCGCAAAGCCGTGATATTATTTTGTTGTCTGCACCGTTCTTACATTGTCGCTGTATATTGTCGAACCGTTTACGGTAAGATATGCTCTTACACGGAAGGTATATGACGTACCTGCCTTAAGATTCGTTATCTGGCAGGAGGTGACTGTGTTTGAGGTGGTTTTTGTTACAAGATTCCATTTTCCACCCTTATAGATCTCTACGATATATCCTGTTGCACAGCTTTTTCTTGCCCACGAAAAACGGATTGATGAAGCTGTGTTGCTTGTCTGCTCCCCAAGCTTTGCAACGGGGTTAAGACCTGTTGTAGCAGTGCTTTTCAGATATTCGCTGAATACGGTTCTGCCGTTTTTCACCTTGTAGCTTTTTATGCGTACAGAATAGGTCGAGCCTTCCGCAAGACCTGTTATCTTACAGGAAAGCTTTGTGTTCGAGGTTGCACACAGCACCTGTTCCCATTTTCCGCCCCTGTAGATTTCTACTGTATATCCGTCGGCTGCAGCATTCCTTTTCCAGCTGAGAGTTACCTGTGAAGCGGAATCCGCTTTATATGTAAGGCTTGTAACGTTGGGTATACGGGTGTCGGCTGAGAACGTAAGATAATCGCTGAAATATGTGGTTGCTGTTGTCTTTTTGAAGGACTTTATGCGCACTGAATATGTTGCATTTGCCGAAAGCCCTGTTGCTGTGCAGGTAAGGGTTGTGTTGCTTTTTGCATTTAAAATCTGCGTCCACTTACCGCCCTTGTAAATCTCAACGATATAGCCTGTAGCGGCGGTATTCTTATTCCACGAGAATGTTATTGATGATGCTGTATTGCCGGATGACTTGAAGCCTGTAACGTTTGCTATCCTTGTGTTCACGTCAGCTTCAAGGTATTCGCTGAATGAGTACGCACCGTTTGTAAGGCGGTAGCACTTGATACGGGCTTTATATGTTGCGCCTGCCGCAAGACCCGTTACCTTGCAGGAAAGAGCAGTGTTGTTCTTTGTGGTAAGGACTGTATTCCACTTTCCGCCCTTATAGATTTCAACGACATATCCCGTAGCCGAAGCGACCCTGTTCCACGAAAGTGTAACAGAAGAAACGGTTGATGACTTTGCCGTAAGACCTGAAACACACGCAATTCTTGTAGTTGCCGCAATATTCGTATAATCGCTGCAGACAACAACACTGCCTGTTTTCCTGTATGACTTTATGCGGAATGAATAGCGTGTTTCGGGAGCGAGTGAGGACGCTGTACATTGTAAGGTCGTGTTGCCTGTTGTCTTTAGAATCTGAGTCCATTTTCCGCCCTTGTACTGCTCAATGATATAGCCTGTCGCATCGGCGTTCTTATCCCATTTGAGCGTTATTGTCTTGCTTGTCGTCTGAGAGGCTGTGAACGAGGCTGTATTTGGCAAAGCGGTAGTCGCAACGGCTCTTGTGTAACCGCCGTACTGAACGGTAGAACCTGACACTTTACGCAGTCTTACACGGAATGTATAGGATGTACCGGGAGTAAGATTTGTGACGGTGAGAGCGCAATTGGCACTGCTGTCGGTCTTGGAAATCCGTACCCATTTGCCGCCCTTGTACTGCTCGACCTCATAGCCGCTGCCATCGGTTGACATTGACCACTCGAGCGTTATGAATTTTGGGTTTTGACGGGTTACTTTGAGGTTCTTGACATATCCGAGTACGAGAATGTCGGTGTAGTCGGACTTGTAGGAATAGCCGCAAACCGAGCATTTATGCAGGGTGTAGCCCTTTGCGTCATAGGTCGCATCGACCACGGTATCAACGTATTTATGACCCAACGGATCAAGCTCTCTTGTAAGCACCTTGCCGCAGACCGTGCAGCTGCACCGTTGTTCACCGGGTTTAGTACAGTCGGGATTTTTGGTTGTTTTCCAGGCGGTATAAGTATGGTTTCCTGTGGGGGAAACATATATTACATCTGTCTTTTTATCGCACTTCGTACAGTGGCGTGACTGCGAGCCTTGCTCGGCGCAGGTCGGCGCTTTGTCGAGCGTCCATGTCGATGAAAAGCTGTGTCCTGTGGCATAAGTGGTATCTTCGGTTCTGTGGGAATTGCAGACCGTGCAACGGTAAGTTATACAGCCGTCATTTGTACAGGTTTCCGACTTTATTGCATCGACCTTATAATCGTGATAAAGATTCGACTTCGGAATGGTATAAGTTTTCGACGAACCTGTTGAAAAATTGACTTTCAGTTCACCGTCACTTTCACAGGTGGGCTTTTTGGTAAACGTTCTGCCGGTCAATGTGCCTGATGTATCAACAAGCAGGTTTTGAATTTCGTCGTTGCCCGTAAGCTTTTGTGAAATCTCTCCATCCGGGCAGATCACAAGTATGATTTCAGCCCAGTTGAAAGCATCGTAACTGAAGGAGGTCACAGAGGCGGGAATGTTGAGTGAAATCAGTTTTGTTGTCTGGAAGGCTCTGGATTCGATAGTGGTAAGTCCGTTACCCTCGATTATAACATTACGTAAATTGTCACAGGAGGCGAAAGCGGCATAGCTTATCTTCTTGACGGTTGCAGGGATCGTAATATCAACTATATGATCGTTTCCGCAGAATGCGTCGCCACCGATAACTTCAACGAAGCTTGGGATTTTTGTCATTGACGAACCTGTGGCGGAAACAAGCGTTTTGCCGTCCTTAGAGTAAAGGTCGCCGTTTATAGCCTGGAAATACTTATTGTTGCTGTCAACAGTGAATTTAAGACAGTTGTTTCCTGAGAATACATCGGCGGCTATAGTCTTTACCGAGCTTGAAATAGAAATACTCTGTATGCGCTTTGTGTGTAAACGAAAGCGCCACGCTTGATCTCGGTAACGGTATTGGGTATGGTTACCTTTGAAACACCGATACAGCCTCTGGTAAACTCTGCTGCTATTACCTCTATCTTGTGACCGTCGATATATCCGGGGATATTCATAACGGTCTTGGTAGCCTTGTCATAGCCTTTTACCTCATCGTCAAACTGTATCCACGAATAAACAGCGTATTTGTTTTTTGAAATCTCTTTATAAAGGAATCGTGAATTCAACTTCTGTGAAATGAAAGTTTTCTGACCGAGTACGTCGCCGCCGATATAAAGCAGATAAACCGAGCCGTCACCGAGCCTTACCGCAGTGGTCGCCATAGATGTGGCTGTTTTCATAGGTATCTCTTCATTTTCACTGTACGCATATCTTGTTTTTGCGGTCAGACCTACCTCACCCAGCATATAAACGGCAAGTTTTGCGCTGGCATAATCGTTGCCTGAACCGTTGAGCACCATAAGATACGGATCGGAATTGCTCTTGTCGTAAGTGAACGACGCCACATACGCCGCAACCTTATCCATCTTGGAAACGTCCGCAATGCCGTTGGGTATGTTCTTGGCAATATAGTCGGCGATTATCTGCTGTGCCTGCTCACGCTGTGCTTTTGTTGCAGAATCAAAAAACGACCTCAATATCTTCCGTTACCACGTCGGATACCTCGGGAACATAGCTGTTTGCCGATACAGCAACAGCCGAGAGCGATACAATAACCGCAACAGACGCTATCACCGCCGGTATTTTCTTGAAAATGTTCATTTCTTCTTATCTCCTGATTTTCTTTATTTTATAACGTCAAACGTTATTTATGACTTTTCTTTTTCCCCTGCGACCCCGCACTGCTGAAACCCTTCCCACTCTGAGCCGTTTCGTAAAAATCGGCTATCAGCTTCATCAGCTTGCCGTCAAGCTCGTAGTAGATTTGCTTATCGACCTTTTCGCTGAACAGTTCTCTTCTGTTCTTGTTAGTCCTTTGATTTTTCGGATAGGTCGTTTCAAAAAGCGTGTCAAGCTGTGCCTTGTGCTTTATCGCCCTGTCGCTGTCAAGAGAGTTGTGACCCTTGTTCTTTTCGGTTATAAGAGTGATATTATCGTTTTTTCTCAACATTGGCAAGCACGCTGTTTTTAAGGCTTATCGTCTTATCGTCCGTGCTGTGCAGTATAAGGAACTTAGTGCCGTTTGCGGTTGCTTTCGCTATTCCTGCGTGTGCTGTGTAGCCTGCCGCCTTGCCGTATTTGATACGCTCATACAGCTTTATATAGGCTCTAAGGATATATATCCACCTGCCCATCATGGCAGAGCCTTCTTCAAGCACCATTTCGCTTGTTCTGTCAAATCCGCTCTGTACGAATACAGCCTTTATGTCATAAAGATGATAGCAATGCATAGCAGATACCGCATATCCTCCCCAGCTGTGACCGAACAGATACAGCGGAAGCGTGTTTGTCTTTGTAACATAACTCAACGCCGCATCAAGATCCTCCGCCGCCGACTGAGGAAGCCCACGCAGTGACTTTCCTCCGCTTAAATGACTGCCGCTGTTGTCAAAGGCGAATATCTTGTATCCCCGTCTTGCAAAATACGCTATTTCGGGCAGATAGCTGAGCTGACCGTCAAATATGCCGTGCGAGAAAACTATAAGCCCCCTGAAGCTGTCATAGCTTTCATCGTGGTAGTAAAACCCAGTGTACTTATAGCCTCGCTTTGACGGGAATGTTACCGGCTCGTTTACAAGCCCCTTATAATCGTTAAGGTCGGGCAGATGTGCGGAATCGTATATCTCGAACCGCTTTCCGAAAACGCTCTCATAAAGTATAGCGGACAGCAGAAGGGATATTATCATTATCAGCAGTACAGCGCCGAGAATGATTCCGGCGACCGACAGCACCGAAAGAAAAACGTCCACCTGTTTTCCTCCTTATGCCTTTTTTTATACGCTTGCTGTTCTTTTCCCAGTGTTCTATAATTTCTTGTCTGACCACGTTCCACCGCAAGAGAATCCGCAGGAACGTTCTTCGTGATAGTCGAGCCTGCCGCAGTAGTTGCATTATCCCCGATAGTAACGGGCGCTATCAAATTTGTGTTACAGCCGATAAATGCGTTGTCGCCTATTGTGGTGCGGTACTTCTTTATACCGTCATAGTTTGCCGTTACACAGCCGCAGCCGAAGTTTACACCCTTGCCCACATCGCTGTCGCCGATATATGTAAGGTGCGCTATGCAGGTGTTTATGCCGATTTCGGAGTTCTTTACCTCTACAAAGTCGCCTATCTTTACTCCACTGTGCAGGTGAGTATTCGGACGCAGATGCACAAACGGACCTGCCTTAGCACAGCTATCTACCTTGCTTTCGTGAGCCTGTACGTTGTTCAGGATAACATTATCCTCTATAACGCAGTCGGCTATATAGCTGTTAGGTCCTATCTCACAGCCGTTGCCGATAACCGTTTTTCCCTTGATTATCGTATTCGGAAGTATAACCGTATCGTGACCGATCTTTACGTCCTTACCGATTATGATTCCGTCCGACAGAGGAATATCCACACCTTCGTCCATAAGCTCAGCGAGCTTTCTCTTTCTTGCGACTTCATTCAGTGCGGCAAGCTGACTGCGGCTGTTTGCGCCGAGTACAACGTCCGTGCTGTCTGCCGTGTATACGCCCTTCTTTTTCGGCAACGGCAACAGTATCGGTAAGATAATATTCGCCTGCGGCATTGTTGTTGCCGAGCTTATCTAAAAAGTCCGGACAGCTTTTCCGCCTTGAACCAGTAGATACCCGAGTTTATCTCTCTTACCTTTGCCTGCTCACTGTCGCAGTCCTTCTGCTCAACGATAGCCTTGAAAGTATCGTTTTCCTTTATTGTTCTGCCGTAGCCTGTGGGATTATCGACAATAGCAGACACTACCGTAACAGCGTTACCGCTGTTTTTGTGATACTCATAAGAGCCTGTTATGGTGTCTGCGTCAAATGAACGGAGCGTCACCGCACGCTACCAGTATATCCGCATTTTCAGCCTGTGCCTTTTCGATAAAAGGTTTTGCCTGCATTACTGCGTGACCCGTGCCGAGCCTTTCCTTCTGCTCAAATGCGGGGTATTCGCCGAGCGTATCAAGATAAGCCGTTACCTGCTCCTTGTGAGCGCCGACTATAACTGCGGTATTTTCAACTCCGGCCTGCTTTACAGCGTCAAGCACCCAGCGGAGCATAGGCTGAAACAGCACTTCGGCAAGAACCTTCGGCTTGTCGGATTTCATCCTTTTGCCATCACCTGCGGCAAGTATTACTGCGTATTTTTTGTTATCCAAAGTAAGTCATTCCTTTACAGATTTTTAGTAATTTATCGTGTGGCATAAAACCGCCATAATAATATTATTATCGCACATTTATCCGTATTTTTCAAGTGCTTTTTAAAAATAATTGCTTTTTTCATTTCACTGTGGTAAAATAAACGATATAGACGGTTTTGAAATGCCGTTTAAATCTGTTGAAGCACCAGTCAAGCAATTAGCACTGTACAGTATTGATAAAGCATTATAAAAAATATATTGCCAAGAACGCTGAAAACTGTTTCCATACTGATAAGGTGTTAATAATTTCGTAAGAAAATCAATGCAACTGCACTGTCACCGAAATTTCCAAAAGACGCACTATCCTAAGATATCTGTACAGTCCCCCGGGTCAAACAGAGCGGAGCGTCCCGCTTATTGCGATTTTTTAAACGCAATCGTTTGTGTGTCTTATCGCCAACACCCATTTGGCGGGGTACGGGTGTGGGTAAGGAAAAGAGGGAGCCACGAGGGAGAGAACCTAAGGGATAGGGTTAGGGGCTGCCAAGTCCCTCACCCTAGTCCCTTAGGTTCTCTCCCTCGTGAATAGTAGCAACGTTACCACACGGAATAGCGAACCCGAGAAGTGCTATCCCACAAAGAGAACTATCGGTAGCTTTTTGTCACTGTAAAACCAATCAACAGACTTTTACTAAGACTAATGCCGTTTTCACGGCACTGCAATAATTCTATTCTGAAAGGACAGCAAAAATGGCTGAAACTTATATATCCATCGAAAAAATACGCTCACTCGCCGAGGTCGGCGCAATAGACGAGTTTAAAGACAGCACGGATATGAATGAGATATTCGCCGCCTGCGCTATCGCAAGCAAGAAATACCTCGGTCTTATCCCTTATGACGAACAGCTTACCGCCGCCGCAGAGCTTACAAATGGCAGGATCACCGAGATGAAAACGGGCGAGGGCAAGACGCTTTGCGCCGCATTTGCCGCAAGCTATATGGCGAAAAACGGTCACAATGTCAGAATACTCACCTTCAACGATTATCTCGCAAAGCGTGACAGCGAGTGGATGAAGCCGATATATGACGCACTCGGCATAAGTTCGGCTTGTATCCTGCATTCGACAGATATTGCGGATAAAAAAGAGATGTATAAAAATCAGATAGTATATATAACCGCAAGAGAGGCAGGCTTTGATTTCCTGCGTGACTTCGTTGCGAATACGCCCGAGGACTGCGTGCAGACGGATTTCGACTTCTGCATAGCCGATGAAGCTGACAGCATGATGATAGACGAGGCAAGAGTACCGCTTGTAATAGCAGGCGAAACCGCCGTAAAGCCCGATGAAAAGCTGCCCGAGGTATACGAGTTTGTCAAGGATTTTGACAGCAGTATGTATGAGATAAACGAGGAGCTTGGCACTATCTACCTTACCGAAAAGGGCGAGGACAAGTGCGAGGAGCTTATAACGGACGGTTCAGGACTTTATGACGAGGAGAACAACGAGCTTCTGATACGCATTACGGATTGCCTTAAAGCGTGCTTCCTGCTTAAAAAAGGACGTTGATTATATCGTCAAGGACGGCAATATAAGAATAATAGACGAGTTTACCGGCAGAGCGGCAGAGAACCGCCGCTATCCCGGCTCGTTACAGCCTGCTGTCGAGCTTAAGGAGGGGCATTACCTGTACAAGCAGAGGCGTTATAATGGGCGTTGTGCCTATGCAGTTCTATCTGCGCCGTTATCCGCTTCTCAGCGGTATGACCGGTACTGCGAAAAGCTCGGAGGACGAGTTCTGGCAGTTATACGACCTTAAGGTAACCGTTATACCTACCCATACGCCCTGCAGACGTGTCGACCACCCGTATGAAGTATATCTCACAAAAGCGGCAAAGGACAACGCAATTGTTGACTGCATAAAGACCGCCCACGCAAAGAATCAGCCTGTGCTTGTCGGAACGTCAAGCATTGAGCTCAGCGAAGAGCTGAGCGATCGTCTTGCGGCGGAGGGTATCACCGCAAATGTACTGAATGCAAAGAACGATGAGCTTGAAGCCGAGATAATAAAGGAAGCCGGCAGACCCGGCGCTGTCACCATATCAGCCAATATGTCGGGCAGAGGTGTTGACATAAAGCTGGGCGGCGCTGACGAATCGCAGAAGGACGAGGCTGTAGCGGCAGGCGGACTGCTGATACTCGGCACATTTATGAGCGAGAGCGAACGAGGCGATATGCAGCTGCGTGGCAGAAGCGGCAGACAGGGCGATGTGGGCGAGAGCCGTTTCATAATCTCACTTGAAGACGAGATTATGACAAAATACGAGATAAAGAAGTTAATACCGAAAAGGCATTATCCCACCTCCGAAACGGGGCAGACCGATTGACGATAAGATCGTACTGCGTGAGGTCGACCGCATTCAGCGTATAGCACAGGGCGATACGCTCGAGTTGCGTAAGCGTCTGCTTAAGTTCACTATGATAGGCGAAAAACACCGTGACGCTGTGTTCGGCAGAAGAAGAGCATTCCTGACAGGCGAGTCTGAGGTCGATATATGGCAGAACGAATTTGCCGATGATTACAGCACCGCCGCACAGAAGTTCGGCGAGGACAAGGTAAACGCCCTGCAGAAGCGTGTCATATTACAGGTAATAAACGAATACTGGAGCGATTATCTCGATTACACCTCCTATCTGCGTGACGGTATCCACCTCACGAGAATAGGCGGCAAGAATCCTGCCGATGAGTATAACATAACCTGCGAGGAATTTTTCTCAGGTATGGAGGAGCAGGTGATAGATACTATGGGCGAGCGGCTTCAGACGCTTCTCAGCCTTGATAATATAGACGATTTTGTTATAAATACTCCGACAGAGCTGTGGACATATACGCTTAACGAAAGCGGAGAGGAACTGCTCAAAAGAGCTTTATCGAAACGGCGCTTTCCGAAGAGGAGGAAGAAAGCTATTACGATAACGGCGATGACAGCGACAGTACGGACAAAGACGAAACGGAAGAACAGACAGACGAAAAGCCGGCAAAAAAGGGCTTTTTCGCAAAATTATTCGGTAAGAAGGATTAAGATATAATGGCAGACTGCATAGCGGCAATATCAACACCTATGGCAAGCGGCGGTGTTTCAATGATAAGAATATCCGGAGCGGACGCACTTAAAGTTGCGGCAAAGGTATTTATACCGAAGTACCCCGTGCGTGATATTGAAAAGATGGACGGCTATACCGCCGCATATGGAGATATTACGGCAGACGGTACAAAGCTTGATGACGGAGTGCTTTTTAATCTTCCGTGCGCCCCACAGCTATACCGGAGAAAACACAGCCGAGATAACCTGTCACGGCGGCATCCACGTTACCAAAAAGGGTACTGCAGGCGGTATTATCCGCAGGAGCAGTAATGGCTCAGGCGGGCGAGTTTACAAAGCAGGCGCTTGTAAACGGCAAGCTGTCCTGACAGAAGCCGAGGGTGTGATTGACCTTATAAACGCAGGCAACGACCAGCTTCTTTCCTGTGCGAGAGCGCAGACGGACGGCGCATTATACCGCAGGATAGAGGCGCTGTGCGAGGAGATAATAGCTATTACATCGGAGATAGCCGTATGGATAGATTATCCCGACGAGAGCGAGGACGAGGACGAAATAGCGAAGGCGGACTGGCTTTGAAAAGCGTCACCGCCGTAAAAAGAAAATATCGACAGCCTTATAGCAACGTACGACTGCGGAGAGATACTCAGAAACGGCATCGCCACAGCCATAGTCGGAAAGCCCAATGCAGGAAAGTCAACGCTTATGAATCGGCTTACAGGCGTACAGAAGAGCATAGTGACCGATATTGAGGGTACTACCCGTGATATAGTCGAGGATACGGTACAGCTTGGCGATATAATGCTGAAGTTAGCCGATTGCGCAGGCATAAGGGAAACAGAAGATACTGTCGAGAACATCGGCGTACAGCGTATGATAGAACGTATAGGTACGGCACAGCTTATCCTTGCGGTATTCGACGGCTCAAGAGAGCTGTCCGATGACGACAAGCGGCTGATAGAACTTCTCCACGGCAAGACGGTAATCCCGATAATAAATAAATCCGACCTTGAAGCAAGGGCGGACACGGCATTTATAGAAAATGAACTCGGTAAAGCGGTAATAATCAGCGCAAAGACGGGTGGCGGCGCAGACGAGCTTGAACAGGCGATAAAACAGCGTTGCGGAATAAGCAATCTTGACGCAGGTGCAGGCTTCCTTGCAAACGAGCGTCAGCGGCAGTGCGCCTTATCGGCACAGGCGGCGGTCGACAGAGCATACAACGCACTTCACGGCGGCATGACCGCAGACGTTGCAGGGCTTGAGCTTGAAGCGGCGCTTAGCAGCCTTTATGAGCTTAGCGGAAAGACCGCAAGCGAAGAGGTAATAGACAGAATATTTTCACGCTTCTGCGTGGGAAAATAAGAGTAATAAAGGCGGTACTCAATACGAGTACCGCCTTTCAGTTTGCCGAAAAAACCATTTTTATTAAAGCTACACAGTGAAATATATTGCCAACACCGCCTAAAACACTTTCAGTGCCGATAGGGCATTAATAATTTCGTGAGTGTATCAGTGCAACTGCTCTAACATTGACTTTTCAAAAAAAACGCCACTAACCTGAGATATATGTACCTAATATGCGGACGTGTAGCGTTAAGCGTTCCTGTATTGACAGGATATACAATGTTCCGGTGGTTTTACGAGTTCCGCTAACACCCCAGGCGGAGTGGGGGTGTGAGTAAGGAAAGAGGGAGCCACGAGGGAGAGAACCTAAGAGATAGGGAGAGGGGGCGCCTAGCTCCCTTGCCCTAGTCTCTTTGGTTCTTTCCCTCGTTCATATTGACAAGTGTACCCATTCGAATAGCGAACCCGAGAAGTGCTGTCCGACAAAAAGAACTATCGGTAGCTTATCATCATAGTCAAAGCTGAATGATATAACAGAAGCACATAAAAACGACTTTTCCACATAAACTGAAAGGCGGCACTCAATACAAGTACCGCCTTTTCCTATCTTGCTTAGCCATTAACAATCCCCACCAGCCCCATAATAAACACAAACATCACAAGTACCGGCAGAACATACGTCATATAGCCCTTCATAAACCTCTTTATCTTAAGACCCTTGCCGGTATTCGCTTCATTTACGAAGTTATCCCAGCCCCAGCCCTTTTTCGTCACACAGAACAGAATGAATACAAGCGAGCCGAGCGGAAGAATGAAGTTGCTGACTGCAGTATCCTCAAGGTCAAGTATCGTGCTTCCTGCGCCGAGCGGCTGAAAACCGCTGAGAATGTTGAATCCCAGACAGCAGGGAACAGACAGTAAAAACAGCAGTATGCCGTTTATAATGCAGGCCTTCTTCCTGCTAAGCCCCCATAAGTCCATTGTGTTCGCTATTATACATTCAAACACGGCAAGCACCGTTGACAGCGCCGCAAATGACAAGAATACGAAGAAAAGACTTCCCCACAGCCTACCCAGAGGAATGTTGTTGAAAATGTTCGGCAGAGTTATAAATAACAGCTTCGGACCGCTTGTAACGTCCACTCCGTATGCCGAGCAGGCAGGAAAAATAATAAGTCCGGACGCTACCGCAACAAACGTGTCAAGCATTGCTACATTTACCGATTCTCCGAGAAGCGACCTGTCCTTGCCGATATAACTGCCGAATATAGCCATGCTTCCCATACCGATGCTCAACGTGAAAAACGCCTGATTCATTGCGCTTACAAGGATATTTGTTATACCGACCTTTTCTATAGCACTGAAATCGGGCAGCAGATAGAACGAAAGTCCTTCCGCTCCGCCGGGCATTGTAAAGCTGTTTATCGCAAGCACCACCATAATTGCGAGCAGGGGCGAGCATCATTATCTTAGTGACCTTTTCAAGACCGTTCTGCACACCTATAAGGCAGACAGCAACGCCTATCGCAACGACTATGCCCATATATACTATAAGCGAAACAGGGTCGCCCAGAACATCAACGTTGAAATGGTTCTCCACAGCCGCCGTATCCATTCCGACAATCTCTCCGGATGCGGTCGAAACAAAGAACTTCAGCATCCAGCCTGCCACCGTTGTATAGAACATCATCAGCAGATAACAGCCTATAAGCGAAACCTTTCCGTGCTGCAGATGCCACTTACTGCCTTTCGGTTCAAGCTGTTCGTACATTTTCGCAGGGCTTTTCTGAGCCGCTCTGCCTATGGAAAACTCCATAGTAAGCACAGGTATGCCGAGTATTACAAGGAAGAACAGATATATAAGGACGAAAAGACCGCCGCCGTTTTGACCTACCACATAAGGAAACTTCCATACGTTTCCTATACCTATTGCACAGCCTGCGCTGAGCAGTATAAAGCCAAGACGGCTGCCGAGTTTATCTCTTCCCATAGTTCCTCCGGATTGTTGAAATTTTTAAGGTAATACCGCACAATTATTGTCGTGCGATTGCGCAGTCAGATTTTTCGTCAGATTGTATAAATTGAGTGTGGGCAGGCTAACGCCTGTCAAGCAAAATTTGTGCAAGATGACGGAAAATACGCAAGCAAGCGTGCGGCAAAGGCGATAGCCGTTAATTGTGCGGTGTTGCCTTAAAGTGCCGCATTTACGCATCGGTTTTCAGAACCTCTCTGTAATCCCACAGATATTTGATTCCCGAAACCGTTGTAAGTATGCAGGATATGTACATAAGTATATCGCTGATAATCTGCACAGGAAGGTTTCCGCAGTGACAGCGCCGAAATCGACAAGAATATGCATTATTATGATAACGCATATCGCAACCATTGTAGATGCTGTTTTCAGCTTGCCCCATATACTTGCCGCAATAACCGTCTTTTTCTCGCTTCCTGCGGCGATAAGCCGTATTCCCGATACCACGAATTCACGGGCGACTATTATAGCCGTTACCCATGCGCTTGCCCAGCCAAGCTCAACAAAGCAGATGAGCGCCGTAACGACAAGCACCTTGTCGGCAAGCGGATCGAGAAACTTGCCGAAGTTTGTCACCATATTGTATTTTCTTGCAATTTTACCGTCTGCCGTGTCGGTTATGCTGGCAACGGCAAAGATTACAGCCGCCCACAGATAGCTGTATGGAACAATATCGCCTGCGAGCATAAAGAACGCAAAGAACGGAACAAGTATCACCCGAAGCAGTGTGAGCTTATTAGCTAGATTCATACCTCTGTCCTTTCAGCTTTATACCCGCTCACCGAGCAGATTGTTTTCCAGAACATCGGTGATCTTAACATTTACAAAGTCGCCAATCGTAAGCGAGCCTTTATCTTTTGCCGATGTGAAGTATATCATTCCGTCAATTTCGGGAGCAAAGTGCATACTTCTGCCGAAATACATATCGGAGTAGCGGTCAAAGCCCTCACAGACTACCTCGTAGGTGTTGCCTACCATACCTGCGTAATATTCGCCCATGCGTATTTCCTGTTCGCCTGTGATTATATCCGCTCTGCGCTGTCTTTCGCCCTCGTCCACCTGGTCGGGCATTTCGGCGGCGGGAGTATCCTCTTCCGCAGAATAGGCAAAGCAGCCAAGACGCTCAAACTTTATATCGTTTACAAATTCGGCAAGTTCGCTGAACTGCTCCTCCGTTTCACCGGGGAAGCCTGTGATAAGCGTTGTTCTCAGCACCACACCGGGAATTTCACGGCGGAGCTTCGCAAACAGCTCACGCAGGCTCTGCTCGTCGCCGCCACGGTACATATTGCGGAGAATTTCCTTGTTGCAGTGCTGTATCGGGATATCAATATAATTCAGCACCTTGTCCTCTGTCTTTATCGTTTCGATAAGTTCGTCCGTCATTCTTTCGGGATAGCAGTAAAGCAGTCTTATCCACTTTATGCCGTCTATCTTACACAACTGCTTAAGCAGATCCGGCAGAGCGTATTTCTTATAAAGGTCAATGCCGTATGCCGTAACGTCCTGTGCTACTATAACAAGTTCCTTTACGCCGTTTTCGGCAAATTTCTTTTGCTTCCTCTATTATATTCTCCATCTTTCTGGAACGCATTTTACATCTTATAAGCGGTATTGCGCAGTAAGAACATTTGTTTGAACAGCCGTCTGCAATTCTCAGATATGCATAGTGGGGCAGAGTAGACTCCGGTAGCTTGTCGCCCTCCATATTGTGACACAGCTTGTCACCGAAGGTAACGACCCTCCTGTCCAGCATTACAGAGTTTATGATTTCAACTATATCATCGTTCTTTGCAATACCTACCACTGCGTCTATTTCGGGGAATTCTTCGTCCATCTGCTTCTGATAACGCTCGGCAAGACAGCCCGTTACGATTATCTTTTTGTTGATACCGTCATTTTTACGGCTTATTGCCTCCATTATCTCCTCGATGGCTTCTTCCTTTGCGCTTTGTATAAAACCGCAGGTGTTGATAATAACAACATCCGCAAGACCTGCCTCGTTTACTATCTTGAAGCCTGCTTTCGCTATCTTTGCAAGCATAAGCTCAGCGTCGCACTGGTTTTTCGGACATCCGAGAGATACCATTCCGACCTTTATCGTTTCTGCCATTATTTTTCCTTACCTTTCCGTTTTCCTTATATTCTGAATATTACGGTCTATTCGTCATATTCCTCATATTCCTCGTCCTCGTCATAATCCCCGTCTTTTATGCGGGATAATGCAAGCTTTATATCATCATACGCAAAGCCTCTGCGAGCAAGCGCCGCAGTAACACGCTGTACGCTTTTATAGTCCGAAAAATCCAGCTTGCTTGCGTATTTCTTATCTACAAGATGAATGATCTCGTCGATAAAATCCTCCGTGTCGTATTCTTCTTCCTGTTGCGATATAAGGCTGTCGGGTAAGCCCTTTCTCCGCAGTTCAAAGCGGATCTTGGACTTACCCCAACCCTTGTTTATATATGCCCTGTACAGCTTTTCCGTATACTTTTCCTCGTTTATGAGGTCATGCTCGCACATAAGCCCGACTACCATCTCACATAGATCGGGAGGATAGTTTTTTATCAGCTTGTCATAAAGTTCTTTTTTGGAGTGGTCACGCTGAGCGAGTATGTACAGCGCTCTGCGTTTTGCCCTTATTCTTTCGTCATCCGTATACGACATCAGCCGAGATCCTCAGGCGAAAATTCCTCGAAGTCGCTGTCTGCTTCCACAACAACGCTCTTCTTTGCCGCACCCTTTTTCTTGGGAGCGGGAGCAGGTGCGGGAGCGTCTGCCTTTGCGGCCTCATCACCGATTTCCTTAAGTTCGTTTTCTGCCGCCGATTCTGAAGTGTCGGCATTGTCCGTGCCTTCCCCGTCCTCGCTTGCCGACATATCGAGTTTTGACATATTCTCTTTTTATCTTGCCCTCGATTTCAAGGCGCAGATCGTCATTTTCTTTAAGGAACTTCTTGGTCTTTTTCCTTACCCTGTCCGAGCCTCTCTCCGTTATAGCTGTACCATGCGCCGCTTTTTCTTTATAAATCCAAGCTCCTCACCCATGGTTATGATTTCGCCGAGCCTTGATATACCCTCGCCGAATATCATATCGAACTGTGTTTCCTTGAACGGAGGTGCGACCTTGTTCTTTACGACTTTGCACTTAGTAGTATAACCTATTATCTCGCCATCGTCAACTATCTTTTCACCCTTGCGGACCTCTATACGCACACTCGCATAGAACTTGAGCGCACGGCCGCCGGAGTAGTTTCGGGATTTCCGTACATAACGCCTATCTTTTCACGCACCTGGTTTATAAAGATAGCGACAGTATTCGACTTTGATATAACGCTTGTCAGCTTTCTCATAGCCGCCGACATAAGTCTTGCCTGAACTCCTACAAAGCTGTCGCCTATCTCGCCGTCGATCTCCGCCTTTGTGACCATAGCGGCAACCGAGTCAAGTACGACAATATCAATAGCACCCGAGCGCGCAAGCGTTTCCATAATTTCAAGCGCCTGTTCGCCTGTGTCGGGCTGAGATACGATAAGGTGGTCAATATCAACACCGAGCGACTTTGCGTAAACGGGGTCGAGTGCGTGTTCAACGTCTATGAATGCCGCCATTCCGCCGAGCTTCTGCGTTTCTGCAATAGCGTGGAGCGTAACCGTTGTCTTACCGCCCGACTCCGGACCGTATATCTCGATAATTCTGCCCTTCGGCAGACCGCCTATACCGAGCGCATAGTCAAGACCTATAGAGCCTGTCGGCACGCTTTCAACATCCAGCTTTTTATTTCCCTCTCCGCCGAGGAACATTACAGCACCCTGACCGTAGTTCTTGATTATCTGCTCCATAGCGGTATCAAGAGCCTTTTTTCTTCTCCTCCGGAGTGGTAGGATGATTTACGGTAGGTGTCGCCTTTTTTGTGTTTGCCTTTGCCATATTATTTTACCCGTCCTTTCTGTGTTCGGTTTTATCCTGTGACTATATTCTATCATAATTGCTGTACCATAAAATGCACAGCTGTGTTCGGTTTATAGATATCAATCTGAACTTATGTGATATCATGTATTCTCTATCCCTAACCCCAAACCCCTTCCCCATGGGAAGGGGCTATATTGCTGGGGCTGCCGCCCCTAGTCCCTGCCGGGGGCTTTGCCCCTGCGACCCCATTTAATATGTTAAAGAGGTTTATTGGCATTTACTGCTGTGCTATAAAATGTACAAATTTTGTTTTCATCGCTTTATAGAGCGGACTATTCTGTCGTGACCGCTGTAATCCCTGATAATTTCCGGATTAAATCCCGCACCTTCGAATATCCTGCTTACAGCCTGTCCCTGTTCTTCTCCGATTTCAACTGCGAAAAGTCCTCCGCTTCTGAGCTTTCCTGCCCACATCGGTATCAGCCTGCGATAAAAATCCAGACCGTCCTCACCGCCGAAAAGCGCAAGCTCAGGCTCGAACGTTACTTCCTTTTGCAGAGTTTTCATATCCGCAGAGGAGATATACGGCGGATTTGACAGCACAGCGTAAAGCGAATTATCTTCGAACCGTCCGAGTATACATTTATCGAAAATATCTCCGTTTATCACAGTGACCGACCTTTCGGCTTTGTTCTGCTCTATATTTTTCAGAAAATACCCGTATGCCTTGTCGGAGATTTCAATCCCCACAGCTTTTACATTCGCCTCAAGCGCAACAGTGACAGCGATACATCCGCTCCCCGAGCATAAGTCCACCGCCGTACCGCCCGTATTTTTTAAGATGAGCGATTGCTATATCGCACAGAAGCTCCGTTTCGGGACGGGGGATAAGCACTCCCTCCCCGACAAAATATTTTCTGCCGTAAAATTCCCAGTTTCCTAAAATATATTGCAGCGGCTCGCCTGTTTTACGTCTTTTTGCCTTATCCTCACACTCGGCAAGCTGTGCTTCGGATATTTCCTCAAACGGCATTTTACCGCCGCTGATTTCGCTTACTATCTGCCTCGCCTCAAAATACGCATCGTCGGTAACGCTTTCAAGCATATCGCTTATAAGCCGTACCGCCTGCCTTATTACCACTTTGCGTCCTCCGCATTTTCGGGTAGAACAGGCTTCATTGACGCAATAGCCACCTCTATCATCTCATCGGCAGGCTCCTTTGTGGTAAGACGCTGTATAGCAAGTCCCGGAGCGGAAATTATCTTTGTCAGCACATTGTCATACTTTCCTGCGATACGGATAAGTTCGTATGAGATACCTACGACTATCGGCAGGAAAATTATCTTACAGCATACTCTCAGCATATCGCCGATAAGCTTTGATACGCCGAACGCTTCAATAAACAGCTCGCTGTTTATCGGGGAGCAGGGTATATACCAGTATGCTTATCGCAAGCGTCAGGAATATAAAGCTGGTACCGCATCTCGGGTGGAAACGCTTGTACTTTCTGACGTTCTCCACAGTCAGTTCCTCGCCGTGTTCATAGCAGAATATCGTCTTATGCTCCGCACCGTGATACTGATACAGCCTTTTCATCGTTTTCATAAGAGAGGTCAGCCACAGATAGCCTACAAAAAGCGCTATCTTTATGATACCCTCCGTCAGTGAGCGGAATGCGGATATATCCGTATCGCCGAACAGCGTCTGTATCCCTGTGAATATAAGTGTAGGCAGTATCATAAACAGTGCGACCGCAAGCCCTACGCCGAGAATGCCCGATATGACCGCAACCGCCGTTGTCAGAGCGGCATTATCGCCGTCTTTCTTTTCGTCCTTTTTATCCTCCGTTTTTCTTCGCTTACGTTATCTGCCGGTTTGTCCTGCTCTTTTTTCTTTTTTCTTCTTGTCCTTTTCGTCCTCTTCCTCATCGAACATTCCGCTGACTTCGCCCGACTTGTTAAGATACTTGTAACCGTCCCCCAGCTGTGAAACGAAATTTATACAGCCTCTGATAAACGGCGCTTTGTTATACCACTTCGGAGTCTTCCTGTCCCACACCTCCGTGTATATCTCCCTGTCGGGCTGACGTACAGCCATACAGCCTTTTTTCGGCCCCAGCATCATAACGCCCTCTATGAGAGCCTGACCGCCGACCTTCGTTTTTATAACTTCTTTCTTCTGTTCGCTCATATTAAACCTTTCTTAGGCAACACCGCACAATTAACGGCTATCGCCTTTGCCGCACGCTAAGCTTGCATATTTTTCCGCCATCTTGCACAAATTTCGCTTGACAGGCGTCAGCCTGCCTGCACTCAATTTATACAATCTGACGAAAAATCTGACTAAGCAATCGCACGACAATAATTGTGAGGTATTGCCCTTATTGTTCGTCCTTTTTTTCGCTACAGGCAGTGTGATGACCACTCTTGTGTACCGTCCAAGCTCACTTTCTATCTCCAGCGTTCCGTCGTGTGCGGCTACTATTTCGTCAGCGACCGCAAGCCCTATTCCCGAGCCTCTGACAGTGCTGTTCGCCTTGTAGAACTTCGCTTTGACCTTTGTTAAGTCGGACGACGCAATGCCGCATCCGTCATCCTCGACCGTAATTATTACAGCCTTGTCCGTTACCGCCGTCGCAACGATTATATGACCGTCTGCGGCGGAGTATTTTATAGCGTTGTCTATTATATTTATAAACACCTGCCTTATACGGTTTCTGTCGCCGAATATAGTAACTATCTCCTGCGGCTCGTCATAAAGCAAGTGTCTTGTTTTCCTGTCTTGCCTTTTCGGAATATATTATAACTGCGTCGGTAAGCTCCGCAAACACGTCCATATTTGCTTTGTTCAGGTTGAATCTTCCGCCCTGTATCCTTGAGAAGTCAAGAAGCTCCTCAACCATGTTTGAAAGCCTTTCCGACTCTTCCGAAATTACCTTCATTCCTTTTTTGGTGACCTCTTTGTCGCCGGGACTTGTGGCGATAGTTTCGCTCCAGCCCTTGATAGCCGTAAGAGGTGTCCTCAGTTCGTGGGATACCGATGAGATAAAGTCGTTTTTTATCTTCTCCGAGTTTTCAAGCTCGTCAGCCATATAGTTGAATACACGGCACAGTTCACCCAGCTCGTCGTCGGTCTTTTCTTCGATATGCACACCGAAGTCGCCCTTTGCTATCTTTCGTGCGTTGACGCTTATCTGCCTTAACGGTATTACTATCGACTGTATGAAATAAAGCCCGAGAACCAGCATCAGTATTATGATCGCTCCGCTTATCGCTATAATGAATATCATTATTATGCCAAGCTGTTTATCGACCTTAGAAAGCGAGGTTATGACCCTCACCGCATTGTAATTTGTATTGCCCGTTTCGAGCAGGCTCGTAACAGCCATTACCTTTTCGCCGTTGCTCTGATAACCGCTGTATGTGCCTATTCCCCCTGCGTCCTTTACAGCATAGTCATAGTCGGGCATATCATAGGAGTTGCTGGGCTCAAAACCGCTTGACGTAATAACGACTTTGCCCTCGGAGTTTATCATCATAAGCTCCATGCGGTCTTTTTTTGTGAAGCTCTCGACCGTGTTTCTCACTTCGTTTGAATAGTTTGTTCCGCTTCCCGTTGAGCTGCTGTTGTAGTACCGTGTAAGTACGGTCGATATAACGTTCAGCTCACTGCGGAGCGTCTGTTCAACGGTACTGTAGAAATACGACCTGAACATGCAGTACAGGACTATATCAAGCAGTACCAGAACTATAACCACCGCACTGAAGCTCTTCAGAAACCATCGGTTAGCTATCGTCGTGCGTCTTGCCAAAGCCTTTTACCCCCGTTTGTCTACCTGCTGAACTCGCCTGCGGCGGCAAGCTCATCCACACACCACTTATAGCCGTAGCCCCATATAGTAGTTATGTATCTCGGATTTGACGGATCTTCCTCTATCTTCATTCTCAGCCGTCTTATGTTGACATCGACTATTTTATCATCGCCGTAATAGTCATTGCCCCATATATGAGTAAGAATGCTCCTGCGGTCAAGCGCCGAGCCGCTGTTTTCCATGAAATATTCCAGCAGCTGATACTCCACCTGCGTTATCTCTATGCCTGTTCCGTTCTTTGTGAAAATACGGCTCTTGGTGTTTATCGAGAACGGACCGGAGATAAGTGTTCTTCCCTCGTCCTCAGGAGGTCTTGCAACACTGAGGCTTACCCTGCGGTATACCGCATCGACCCTTGCGACAAGCTTTGACGGAGAGAACGGCTTTGTTGTCACATAGTCGTCCGCACCCTGCGTAAGACAGCGTATCTTGTCTACCTCCTGGCTTTTTGCGGAGAGCATGATTATGCCCATCGTATCGCTTTTCTGCCTTAACCACCTGCAAAGCTCACTGCCGTCCATACCCGGCATCATTATATCAAGCAGTGCAATGTCTATAAGACCGCCGTAATGCACATAAGCGTCCATCGCCTGTGCCGCATTGCTGACATCTATAACATCATATCCGCTGCGCTTCAGATTTATAACGACAAAATCTCTTATAGCGTCCTCGTCCTCGCAAACAAGTATCCTTTTCATGCCCGGACCTGCCTTTCTTATTATAATTTTTTTATCATAATTTTCTCGTCATAATTTTTATCGGTTGCTTCCTGTAAACAGTACAGCGTCGCCGTTTCCGTTTCCTTCGGGACGGACTTTAAGTGCCGCCTCTATTTCGTCCTCGGTAAGAGAAAGCCCCTCATACACTATGCTCTTGCAGTAAACAACCTTTTTCGCTGTCCTCGTAGAACAGTCTGTAGCCGTTACGGCTTGCATCTGTCGTATTCGTTGCGTTTTGCGCAGAGGGGCTGTTATTTTTAAGCACCGTCTTTATAGTCAGCAGAGCATATTCGTTTTCCTTAAGTTCGCCCTCGTGCTTCCAGAATGTAACGGAATTATCCGATGAGTTTATTGTAGCCGTTACCATACCTATCCATCTTCCCGGGAAAACAAGCATATAGTTAAGACCGGATCAATAAACGTATATGCCGTAAGTTCGATTTTTTTGCAGTTTTGCCTGTACCACAGCACAGCGTTGAGCTGTTCGGGGAACGTGAGGTTTTCATATCCCGGAAGTGCGGCGGTAGCCGGAACATCTATAATACCGTCGCCGTCAATATCCTGCGACTGTACCTTGGGTGTGTAGTTGTTCGTCCTTCTTGAGTAGCTTATATTGCTTGAGTCCATTACTATCGTATCCGCCGTTGCAAACGCGCTTCCCCTTATAGTAAAAAGCGCACCGCCGTATTATACTGGTTTTCTGCTGTCAGATAATCGACCGTTATACACGGCTTTTCGTTTTCGAGTATAAGACAGCGTGCTATAGTTATCTTGTCAAATTCCGCAACGCCTTCTCCGAATGAAACCACGGGAAACGCCGTATGAAGTTCGCCGTTTTCACTGCAGGAGTATACGCTCATACTTCCGTTTTTCTTTGCACCGTTGCGGCCAAAGCAGGCGATATATTCGCCCTTTTCGTCAATGCCGTTCAGAAAGATATAAGACGAATATCCTATCGTACCAAGCTGTTTGGCAACTCCGTTCTTGTAATCTATGACCGACAGTATCTTGTCGGTCGAGCCGAGTACGGAGTAGCTTACTATCAGCTTTTTCCTCATCGGAGCCGAGTTTGGAAAAGGCGACGCTTTCGATCTCCGTTCCTGCCGCAGGAAGCTCATATGTCGCCTTCCAGTTTCCGTTTTCGTCCTTGTCAAGAAAGCTGATACGCAGGTTTCCTACCGCCGTATCATTCTGTGCAGGCTCTTTCGCCGCATCGCTCTTGTTCTGCTCATAAAAAGACTATCGCCTCGTCGGTCGGTTCACCATCTATGTTGCGTATAACAAACGCACTGCGGTACGAGCCTGTATGCGGATAACGCAAATCAACCCTGCCCGCACTTGCGGTCAGGGCGTTGTATATTTCTGTCTGTTCGTCTGTAAGTCTGGGCGATGTCAGCAGATCTCCGGAGAAAAAGCCCGCAGAACAGCCGCAGAGCATAGTAACAAGGCACAGCACTGCCATAAGTGCCGATGCTTTCCGGAGTATTTTATTAAGACGTAATACAGTGATGCTTTTCATTTTTTCTCCTAAGATGTTACGATTGTCAGCCTTGAGTGTCGTCTTGCATATCGTCCTGTGCTTCTTCTGAAGCTGTGCCGTTTTCCGTGTCCTCGGTGTCAGTGCTTTCAGCCTCCGTGCTTACGGATACATTTTCAAAAGCGGTCTGCTCCGGTTCTCCCGTTGCTTCTCTCTTTTTTGAAAACTGTACTACAGCCGCCAGTAATGCCGGTACAAGAGCGGTAACCATTATTTCAAGATCGGGCAAAGTTTCGGGAGAATTCTGAGCGATGACCGCCCACTTTTCGCTGTCGACCGCAAGAAGCACATAACAGCTTATGATATATGCCACTGCGCTTGCAGAGCAGAAATAGCCCGATGCGATAAGAGCCGTTCTTGTCAGCTTCTTTTCTGCGCCGCATAAGAATCTTCCCGCATTGATCCAGAAAAGCACGGTGAGGACGTAAAAACAGCATCATCATCAGCTTCTGCGGCATACCCGTGATTATCGGGCTTGAAAGATAGAATTTTACTGCAACTATAAGATAGTTGATTATTATGAAGATTGCGCTTATGCAATGAGCCGGTACGATTTTTGCGGATGCCATCATACTCATACCGCCTATGAGATATGCGATACAGCAGGCAAGCGAGGTTATGGTGGTAAATCCTACGCTTCCGGATGAAAAATCGTTTATTACCGGTAATATCCACACCGCACCTGCGATGATCATTATAATACCGAATATGTTACTGCCTTTTTCCGAAAGTTCACCTGCCGCTGTGACCTTTGCATTCTTTACGTCAAAGTATGCCAGGACGCTTATTACTGCCGCCGATATTATCAGCAGTACGTTTAGCACGGTATTGAACGCCTCACAGCCGTTAGCATACAGGAGCGAGGGATATTCGGTGCAGGATATAAGCTGTATGATTCTCATTACAGTGAGGACAACAGCCGAAACCGCTCCCGCAAGGGCAGCTTTTTATCGGAAAGAAAACCTTTCATTATTACGCCTTTCAATTGTTCCTGAGATATGATCAACGTTCGTCAAGAGCAATATAATCCCTGTTCTTGATAAGCGTTCTGTAGGCAGGTCGCATGATACGCTTGCCGTTTTCTATTTCTTCCATTCTGTGAGCGCACCAGCCGGGCATTCTTGCACAGGCAAACAGTGCGGTATACATTTCTACCGGTATTCCGAGCAGCTTGTATACAAGACCCGAGTACATATCCACGTTTGCACACATCGTCTTTATATCGCCCTTGTTCTTTGCAAAAAGCTGGGGAGTAAGACGCTCGATAGTATCGAGAAGTCTGAACTCGGCTTCTACCTCTGTACCCTTAGCCAGCTTGAGCGCCGACTTCTTGAGCTGTACGGCTCTGGGGTCTGACAGCGTGTAGACAGCGTGACCCATACCGTATATAAGTCCGCTGTGGTCGCTTTCTTCCTTGTTCAGTATCTTTGTGAGGAAGTCAGCGACCTCGCCCTCGTTTTCCCAGTTCTTTACGCCGTTTTCGATGCAGTTAAGCATCTCCATAACCTTAATATTTGCACCGCCGTGACGGGGCCCTTAAGCGCCGATATAGCCGAAGCGTAAGCCGCATAAGCGTCTGTGCCGGTCGAGGTTACACAGCGGCAGGTAAATGTCGAGTTGTTACCGCCGCCATGCTCTGCGTGGAGCATAAGACAAAGGTCGAGGAGCTTTGCCTCCTCCTTTGTGTACTCACGGTTGTCACGCAGGGTAGACAGAATGCTCTCCGCAAGGCTTTCGTCAAGGTTTATCGGGTGCATTACCATGCTTGAGTTATACAGATAGCGGCGCATTACCTGATATGCGCCTACCATTATTGCAGGAAGTCTTGCAATAACTGAGATAGCCTTGAGCATCTCGCTTTCCATGCTCTTGTTCTCAGGCTCTTTATCGTATGTGTAAAGTGCCAGCACCGACTGTGCCATCTTGTTCATTATGTTAGATGACGGACAGCGCATAAGCACGTCCTCCGCAAAATAAGGGGGCAGAGTACGGTAGTGGGTAACTATCTTCTTGAAGTCCTCAAGATGCTCCTTGTCGGGAAGATTACCGAAAAGAAGAAGATATGCCGTTTCCTCAAAGCCGTATCTTCCGTCCTTTTCCACGCCGTTTATAAGGTCGCATATATCATAGCCCCTGTATATAAGCTGACCGGGAGCGGGACGCTTTTCGCCTTCGTCGATAACATAGCCGTGTACACAGCATATATTTGTAAGACCTACAACAACACCGCTTCCGTCGTTGTTACGAAGTCCTCTTTTTTACGTTATATTTGTCATATAATCTCGGGTCGATTGCCGTCTGGATTTTATAGTCACGGCATAGCTTCTGAAATCGCTCGTTCATATAATTATTCCTTTCCTGTGTGTTTTAATAGCCTCCTGAATTCTATACCGCAAAAGCGGTGAATATAATGAATTACGGACGAACCGGTTTACCGAAGTGTCTATTCCTTATTATTATACTCTATTTCCGACAATAAGTCAAGAAAGGAAAAGCAGACAAAATGAAAAAGAAGCATCTGTATCTGTTAATAGCTACGCTCACCGTAGCGGCTGTACTGCCGATAATTATCCTTGTGTGCTTTTTCTTCGGCAAACGAACCGCAAAGACCTGTCACGATAATTTACCGCAACACCGAATATGCGTATAAGGAATTTCTTACCGGTTGTGTGCTTAGCTGTCTTAAAACGCTTGACGAACCACCGGCGGACGATGAAAGCGAGGGTATAAATGCCGTAGCCGTTGCGCTCGACTGCTCGCTGAGGTATCTGCATAGGGCAGGGAAGTCTTTTGACAGCGGTTACCCTTATGTTGAATATATGGATGAAAAGGAGAGCATACAGCATTTCGGAGCGGAGACAGGCATATACAGAAAATATGCCGAGCACTCAGCGGAATATGCCATATCGCTTGACCTTACCGTACAGGAAGGGACAGCCTTTCTCCCCGTCTGCCGCATTTCGTCGGGCATAACTATCTCGCCGGAGGACAGCGGAAATCCCTTTGTAAAAAAGCTGTATTGCGAAAAGGACAAATCGGCTGAATACTATCACAGCACCTGTCAGCTTACGGCAGACGGAATAGCCGAGATAATGCTGACAGCGTATCCCTCTCTTATAATCCCTCCCGATGAATCAAAGTGGATAAGCGACATCCGCCGTGACGCAGACGGAAACGCGCCAGGCTGAATGTGTGTGGGATAGATATGTCCTGCGAGGAGTTCAGACGGCTGTTCGACATACGCTCGCCTGCGTTTGAAATGAGCTATACACAGCGCCTTTACAGCTTTGATATAAGAGGTGACGGCTGTAACAGCGGAATGAGCGTATATTCGGCGCTTAAATTGTCGGAACGTGGTTACAGCGCAAGGCAGATATTGAATGAGTTTTACAATTTGTAGAACACTGAATGCTATATACAAATTGTTATGTTACGCTTAACCTAAAGCCTTTACGAAACTTAATATCATGCAAAAAGGAAAACACGCTTTGTCAAGCACTAAGTTATAGCTCCCTTTACACAAGGGAGCTACAGACTGTCGATAAACCTATATAATTTTTGAAAATGGGGTGTCGAGTGTTGCTTGCTCTGCTGGTTTTGCATCGTGCAAAACTTTTCAAGCAAACCAAAGCATCCTTGCTTTGGGGCGTAGCCCCCGACAGGGTCTAGGGGCGGTAGGGTAGATTATAATATCAAGTGCAACACAAAAAATATGGACATCATACTCACTTTCGTGTAAAATGTAATTACCACAAAACAAAAGACACGGAGGTAGAGTATGAAGTCCTATACACATTTTTTACACTATCTGAACGAAATTGTCTACAACAATTTTTGTCAGAAGGAAAAGGAGTACGAGAAATTGGAAGGTTGATGGGCAGAAGTGCTTCATCAATAAGCAGAGAAATAAAAAAGAAACTGTAAAGATAAAAAAGAGGTATAATGCGTGGTGGGCAACGTCACTTTACATATACAGAAGAAAGAAGTGTGTAAGGAAACACGTCATCCGACCGGACACCAAACTTTATATTTACATTCTTGAATGTTTCAAACGCTTTTGGTCGCCTGAAATTATAGCGCATAAGTGCAAACAACAAGGTTTCAGCGTATGTTGTGCGGCATCTATATACCGGGCATTAAAGGAAAACAGGCTTCAAAGGTTTGTCAAGGAAAATTGCTCTGCGACGTCATGGAAAAAAAGTATATCGGCAATCGCAAGAAATGTAATACAATTCACCGGTTCACACTATTCATGACAGACCGGAAATTGTAGAAACAAAATCCCGTATAGGCGATTTTGAAGGCGATACGGTTTATGGCGGTATCGGTAAAGGTTGCGCTGTTACTTTTGTTGACCGAAAAAGCAAGTTACTTGTTGGCTCAATAGCAATCAGTCGAGAAAGAAATACAATCAGAAAAGCTATCTCCAGAGCTTTTGAACTTATGGAAGCTCCTATGCCGATTGAAACAATCACGTTGGATAACGGTTCTGAATTTGCTGATTTTCTTAATATCGAAAAAGATTTAGGTACAACAATCTATTTTGCTGATTTGCACTCTCCTTGGCAACGAGGTTTAAACGAAAATACAAATGATCTTTTTACGTTTCTTCTACCCCTAAAGGCACTGATTTTTTAAGTGTTTCCGAAGAAGAATTCCAAAAAGTTATTCATTTAATTAATAGTCGTCCTCGCAAATGTCTTGGCTATCTTTCCCCTCTCGAATTTTTGTCTAAAAAGTGTTGCACTTGACTTGACAATCTACCTAGCCCCAGTAAAATCCCCCTTTCCCAGGGAAAGGGGGCAGGGGGATAGGGATAGAGAATTCGCACTATCTTATAAAAAACAGACTTTTTCTACAAGCTGAAGGCTTTGCCTTTTCTTATGTAGTAATTGTAGAAGAACAGATCTACAATCAGCGAAAGCACCCAGCCTACAGGCCATGACAGCCATATACCGTCAGAGCCGAAGAACGGCGAAAGGATATACGCAAATATAACACGAAGCCCAAGATCAAGGCAGGTGCTTATCATAAACGGGGTCATAACACCGCAGCCTCTTACACTGCCGTCAATTACTATCTTTATGCAGATAAAGAAATAGAACGGGGAAACTATTTGTCAGAAACTTACTGCCGGTTGCGATTATCTCAGCGTTAGCCTGTGTCGCAAACAGGTTTACAAGCGTTCCGCCGAAAAGCAGGAAGCACACTACAAAAGGTATCGCTATAACAAGACACATCAGCATACCCGACTTCACACCCGTTTTAACACGGTCGGTCTTGTCTGCGCCTATGTTCTGTGCACAGAAATTAGACACGCTGTTTGAAAGCGTTGAGAAACAGGTTATTGCGAAAGTATTCAGCTTGATAGCAGACGCATAACCGCCTATTACCGATGAACCGAAGCTGTTTACAAGACTTTGCACGAACAGATTTCCTACCGATACAAAACTGCTCTGTAATATTGACGGAACGGAAATACGGCTTATCTGCTTGAGTGCGTCAGAAGAGAATATTTTAGGCTTTTCGGGGAGTATCCGACTGTATCTTTCCGACACGTTTTAAAAGTACGAAGAACGCCGCAACGCCTGCCGCACCCTGAGCGGCGAATGTAGCCCATGCAACGCCTGCGACTCCCATCTGAAATACTATTACAAACAGCAGGTCAAGCCCGATATTTCCGAGTGAAGATGCTATAAGGAAAAACAACGGCGTTTTCGAGTCGCCGAGGGCGGTGAATATACCGTTGCAGGCATTATAGATAAACAGAAACAGCAGTCCGAGTACATATACCCTCAGATATATGTCGCTGTCCGCAAATATATCATCCGAGTGTGCCGAGCAATGTCAGCATCGGTGAACATAAGGCACAGCCTATCACGGTAAGCACTCCGGCGATTGCCGCAAACGAAACCAGCGCCGTGTTTATCGCCGTTTTCATATATGTATAGTTCTTTGAACCGAAAAGTCGTGCGACAACAACCGATGCACCGACGCTTCCGCCTGTTGCCACTGCCATGAATATCATTGTGACGGGGTAACTTGCGCCTATTGCACCCAGCGCCATATCGCTTACAAAGTTGCCGGCAATAACGCTGTCAACAATGTTATAAAGTTGTTGAAATGCAACGCTGAGCAGCATCGGCAGAGAGAATTTCAGCAGAACGGAAAAAGGTCCTGCCGTTAGTCATATCCGTGACCATTCTTTTATAATCGCTTCCTTATCTTTTCATAAAACCTTTTGGAGCGGCTTTTGTCATCCTTCCCGCATAGTCTTTTATCAGCTCCGCAAACTGCAGCTTTTTCACAAATCCCGACGGAATTTCCGAATATCCGAGCAGTGCGCCTTTCAGTGCGCCTGCTATAAATGCGCATATATCGCTTATACCGTCCTGATTTGCGGCAAGCTGTACCGCACTGAGATAGTCATAATGCACGCAGGCACAGTATACGCCTATGGCAAGCGCAGAGTCCGCCGTACTGCCGTTTCCAAGCTCCGCTACATCGGTCAGCGGCGAGGTTTCCTCGTCAAGCAGTGAAAGAGCCTTGTCGAGCGCCGCAAAGCACTCCTCAAAGCCGTCATGCTCCTTGAGTATCTTCATCGTGTTCAGCACCGAGGGGAGCGTTCAATGGTATTTCCCTTGCAGATAAATGCGATAATGGCAGAAAGACAGCCTGTTGCAAGGTATCCTGTCGGGTGCGAATGTGTAATGGCGGCAAGGTCACAGCCTACCGAGAATGCAAGCTCAGGTTCGCTGTAAAAATACAGCCCCGCAGGATCGCTCTCGGCAGACAGTCAAACAGCTTGTTCTGATTTATCGGACGGCGCTTCCTGCCGTAGTCGTTTTCGGATTTTATTCCTGCAAGCGTCTGTACAAGCTGTTTCGTGGGATTACGCTTCTTGCAGAATGCGGATATTCCGAGCAGATCGCACGGAAAACCGGTTTCGTTGTCATCAAGTATCCACTGCAGGTCGATTGAAGAAGTACCGCCTGTCTGCGAATAAAGCCACTGCTGAAGCGCAAGGAAAACATAATCCGCACAGTTCGCTTCTCCCGTTCTCAGCCCTGCCGCATCAGCCCACAGTATACCGTGTGCCGTGAACAGCATCATCTGTGTCTCGTCTGATATACGGGCGGTTTTCTGCCGCTTCTCGGGACTTAGCTTAAGTATGCCCTTTTTGCCGTACAGATCCTTGATCTGACTTCTTGTCAATGTCTTTACGGGAGAACCGAGTGCATCACCTGCGGTGGCACCTACAATACAACCCGAAAACCTTTCTTTCTTGTACAATTTCTTATTTGCCATAAAATGAACTCCAATATTTGCGGCAATGTGCCGCCCCAAACTCCGACCTGCGGCAATGTGCCGCCTCAAATTCCGACCTTGTGAAAACAAGGTGCTTATCTTAGCTTTGCGTAACGGTCGGGAACAAATGATAATTATATTTATAACGCTGTACAGCGTTTTATTCACTTGCCTGCATTTTTTCGTAGCTTATCATCAGATCCACGAATCTGCCGTAAGATTTCTTGCCGTCCGTCTGCCCCTGCGACTTAAGATATGTATCGTTCACCGTTGTGGCGACAGCAGCGACCGGCGTTTCGTATTTCTTCCAGTATTCGCTGTTTGCTTTAAGTTCTGCTACTATCCTGCTGTCCGCGTAGCTCATAAGTTCGCTGTATATTTCCGCTCCTGCCGCAGAATAAAGCGCATTTGCGGCATAGATAAGAGCATATACCCACCCCCCGCATATTGCAGATACGTTATCCGAGCCTGTGCAGGCAAGATAAGCGATGAAGTTTGCCTCATCCTCACGCATAAAACCCTTCAGGTGCGACAGCTCGTGACACACCGTGAACGGTTTCGCAAAGTCCGGCGCATTTGCGTTATAATTTGCCTCTATGGTAAACGGCGCATACATACCGAGTATTTTTCATATAAGACATACCCTCTGACGCAATTACAGCCTTTGCGTCCGGATAAAACCCCGACAGGCTGTCATACCTTTCGCCGAGTCGGTTCATTGCCTTTTTACATTCTTCATCGAGATTGATTTTACCGCCAAGCGATACCGTCAGCGTTTCGTCCGTTTCTATTTTCCCGGCAGCATCGTTTGCGTTCTTCAGAATATACACGCAAAGATCCGCAAGCTCCTGCGCCGTATATGTTTCAACGGTAAATCCGCTCACCTCGGAAAATGTAAAACGGTTGTAGTTTATTCCGCAGAAAAGCGTAAACACCATAAACACGCTTACCGCAACGCATACCACGACCGCAAGCACCCTCATCAACAGCTTTTTCCGCTTGCCCTTGCCCTTTACAAAGCGTATCACGGTAAAGACAACGCCGACGGCGGCAAGTATGATAACCGCATAAAGCAGTATCTCGCACAGCGAAAAGGGCAGTACGGAAGAAATCCGTACGACAGTACCCACAAAAAACGGGTATATCGTTGTGCTGTACCACTGCGCAAAGTCTGCTGTGTTCTTCGCAAGCAGTGTGAGAGCAAGCGACAGCAAAAACGCAGGAACGGCATAATACAGCCATTTCGGCAGCTTTTTAAAAAACGCTTTGATTGTCGCTGACAATGTTACCACAGCCTTTCGGATCGGAATACATATCTCTGAGGCTGTCGATAAAAGCGACAAAGTCGTTTCTTGCCGACAACGGCTCGATTATTTCCGCCTTTACACCCAGCTGGAACAGCCAGCCGTAAAAGGTCGGGCTTACGTTTATATCCTTTGATATATAGAAGTTATTCTCGTCCAGCTTGTGCATGGTTATATCCGATCCGAATTTATCCATAACAACGCTTGTGAGCGAGTTGTCGAACCTCAGCTTTATTCTTATCGTTTCCTTGCCTGCGAACATACCGAATATTTTCCGTGTATATTCCGCAAGGTTGAAGTCCTCCGAGATTACCGCAGGCTCGTCTGACACCTCAACGTCTTCCATACGGTCAACCCTGAAGTTTGAGACCGAGTTGTATTTTTTCGTAAAAGCCTATGCAGTAGTAGTTTTTTCATCCTCCCACGCAAGATGATACGGCGACATAGTATAACGTCCGTCCGCATTTCTGAAAATCTTTCTCTTTTTTATATCGTAGTTGAAGTAGTGGAAGGTAATCTTTCTGCCGTTTTCAATGGCTTCGTGTATCTTGTTTATGCTGTAGTATATCTTCTTGTTTACGGTTTTTACACGGTTTGCGACAATAACGCTCCGCTGAAGCTCATTTGCACGGAAGTTGCTTGTAAGGTGGGCGATCTTGCCGATAAGCGCCCTTGATTTTTCTTCTGAAATGAATTTCGAGCAGGCTACAGCGTCCGCAAGCAGCTGTAATTCCTCAAACTCAAAATCACGGGAGGCAAGATAATACGTTCCGTTCTTATCCGAGCATATATCCATTCCGAGAATGTCACGGAGCGTTTCAATGTCGGAGTAGAGTGCCTTGCGTTCCGCCGTTATTCCGAGCCTTTCCAGCTTTTCCTGTATTCCGGCAACCGTCAGAGCGTGAAGCTCGTCCGATTCCTCACGGAACATTTTTTCGATATAAAGAATTTTCTGCTTCTGGTTGGATGAACGTGCCATAACATAAGTCCTTTCTATTCGTGCTTTATCTGCATTACAACCGATATTACCAGCACTGCCGCAAGCAATGCGGATATTATCACGGTAAAAACGTTGAACGTCATTATAATGTACGGTACAGCCGACATCGCAAGAGCAATGGCGGAAAGCACCGTGATCGGCGTCTGCCGTTTCTTCCCGAAGAATATCCACAGCAGAGAAAGCATAGCCGTAATAGTAGTTGTCACAGCGCATATCATATAGTGGAACATTGCGTATCCGAACGGCGTGACATCGAAATATGAGTAATTTTCAAACCTGAAAATCAAATGACCGTTGTCGGACATCAATCCGTATTTAAGCACTGCTCCGAGCGGCAAAAGCTCTGCTATTATCGCCGCAAGGCAGATAAATAGTCGTATAACACCGAGTTTTTTCATAATATTTCACCTTTACAGCAGGGAAAACACCCTGCATATCTCACTTCACCCTTACAAAATGTGCAATAAACGACCTGAAATCTCCCCACAACGACGGAATGTCAAATCCGCTGTTCATCAGAAGCTCTGCCGAATAAACCCTTCCCGTCTGCTCGTGCCTGTAATAACAGCCCTTTTCAAGACCCTTCAGCTTTACTCTGTGCAGGAACACGCTCGGCTCCTTGAGAACCTGTACATATTCGAGGAGCGTTTCGCTCTTGTTCTTTGCGACAAACTGCCATGCATCAAAGCGGTCGTTTGCGAACGGATCGCCGATTCTGTAATAATCGCCCGTTCTCACAAGCGGATTGTACTTGTTGAATTCTTCTATCTGTTCCTTTATCGCATATTTGTCATCGTCCGAGATCTTCGTAACGTCAAGCTCATAGCCGAACGTACCCGACATCGCAACGTGTCCTCTCGTTTCAAACGGAGTGATCCTGCCTACACAGTGGTTCGGGCTGTCCGAAACGTGAGCGCCGAAGCAGGAGCAGGGATAGCACATAGAAGTGCCGTACTGTATCTTGAGCCTTTCTATAGCGTCGGTATCATCGCTTGTCCATATCTGAGGAGAGTAGTAGAGCATACCTGCGTCAAAGCGTGAACCGCCGCCAGCACAGTTTTCAAGGAGCAGGTCAGGGAAGTCTGTCAGCAGTCTTTCCTGCATTTCATATACGCCGAGGACATATCTGTGCCATATCTCACGCTGTCTTTCGGGAGGGAATACCTCGTTGCCGACCTCGCTGAGCTGTCTGTTCATATCCCACTTTACATATTCTATGTTTGCGCTTGAAAGGATAGCCTTCATCTGCTCATAGATATAGTCACGCACTTCTTTTCTTGAAAAATCAAGTACAAGCTGACTTCTTACAGTTGTGCGGTGTCTGCCGGGGAATGTGTATGCACCAGTCCTGATGCTCCGCATACAGCTTGCTGTCAGGGCTTATCATCTCAGGCTCGAACCATATACCGAACTTAAGACCTATCTTGTTTACCTCGTCTACAAGGTGCTTAAGACCGCCCTTTATCTTGTCCTCGTTCACAAACCAGTCGCCGAGGGAAAGATCTATCATCGTTTCTGTGACCGAACCAGCCGTCGTCCATAACGAGCATCTCGATACCGGCTTTCTTAGCCTCTCTTGCTATATCAAGGAGCTTGTCCGTGTCAAAGTTGAAATATGTCGCTTCCCAGTTATTAATAAGTATAGGACGGCGCATATCCTTCCACTTTCCTCTGATAAGGTTGTTCCTCATTACATCGTGGAAGTTTCTCGACATCTGACCTAAGCCCTCGCCGGAATAGGTCATGATGACCTCCGGTGCCTGAAAATCCTCACCCGGCTCTAAGTGCCACGAGAAGTCATACGGATTTATACCAAGCAGAGCCCTTGTCTTTTCATACTGACCTACCTCTACCATTCCTAAGAACGAACCCGAATACACCAGAGCAAAGCCGTACGCTTCGCCGAAGTCCTCTGTTGCGGTGTGGTCGCACAGCGCAAAGAAGTTGTTGTGAGCGTGGCTTGTAGCACCTCTGTTGGAATCTATCGACTGCTTGCCGAAACGTATAGGAAAACGCTGTACATGGCGTTCTCTTGCCCATGTTCCGTGCAGTGTTATCATATCGTAGTCCATTCTGTCAAGATCAAGGCTCATTGATATGATACGGCGCAGGTCGATAGCGGCAAGACCGTTGTTTTTCGACCTTTACGCTTCTTGTAATAACGTCAAATTTCGGGAATACGCTGTACATAAGCGTAATATCAAGACCGCTGTGCGGATCGTAGCAGAACACCTCAAGCGTCTGCGCCTCATCGTCTGCGGCATATGTAGCAGGAAGCCCCTTTAATTTCGGCTTGCCGTTTGAAATTCTGTAATCCTTGTAGTAGCATTCACAGGCGGACATACCGTTTATATCCATTACCTGCATTGCCGGCTCTCTGAAATCCGCAACGCCCGATGTCGGAAATTCGATAGGCGCACAGTCAAAGCTGTGAGGGCCCATAGCATCGTGTACCGCAGGCACAAACGGCTCGTCATTCGGTATGCGGAGCATATGAGTTATATCCGTTTCTGGAATATAACCGCCGTAGTACAGGTGGAGCAGGTTTCTGCTGTCGGTGATATGGAATGCGTAGCTCGATTTTTCCGTGTCGAGTTTGAATACACGCTTGTTTTCGTCAAATACGATAGACATAATTTTTCCGTCCTTTTAATTTTTCGGGGATACGTTCAGTTCCCATATACAATTAATATAACATATTTCACGGCTTTTCTCAATCCTTTTAAGTAAAATTTTAAGCATTTTTCATTTTTGCCGAACGATCCCCAAGCAATCCCCCAAACAATTCCGTTGTATAAGAGATAAATTATCAGTCTGTCGAAAAAGCTCTTGGCTATAAAAAAGGGGTCGCAGGGGCGGAGCCCCCGTACAGGTCGTCAGCCATTTGTGCCACTGCATCTGTGCATTGACAGCCATTTGTGCCGTTGCATCGTGCAACGGCTTTGTGCTGCTGTCATTATGCGTCCTTGCATAGTGGCTTTGTGTGGCTGACTGCAAGCATCCTTGCTTGGACTAGGGGCGGTAGCCCCACACTCAGCCCGGCACGGACGCCGGGCGTGTATGCCCTAAAAGGCTCTGCACGATGCAGAGCCAACTAAGCATACACAGCCCTTCACCACGGGGAAGGGGTTTTCGGCAAGGATGCCGAAATAAGGACACACCAAGCTTTAAGCATGGATGCTTACAAGTGGTCGAACAAAGTCGGTGCAGGACGCACCGACAACAAACGACCACGATCGCAGAGACGCAAAGCCATCAGAGTGTCCTAAAGGGGATAGGGATAATAAATCAGAAGTTAATTTCAAAAACAGGCTTTTCCTATCCTATAAGCTGAAATTACAAAACTGAAATTACAGCACCCCCCCACCCTTTTTATAACAAAAACACAACATAATTTACTGTTAATCTCATATTTACTTAAATTACGCCCTTAATGCTGTGTAACGCCGTGAGTTTCAATAAATTTTCACATACATTTTAGGCATAATGCACATTGACATTAAAAAAAAGTGAAATGTTAAAATAGGTGTGTAAAGTTACATAAGTGTGTAACAAAACGAAAATAAGTTTTATAGGAGGATTTTTCCAATGAAGTTAAGAAAAATCATGGCTGGCGTTGTAGCTTCTGCTCTCGCAGCAAGCACATTAGCCGTAGCAGCAAGTGCTCAGTGCCTCACAAAGATTGAAGGCACAGAAGCAGCATTAAGCACAGGTACAGGCGCATGGCTCATTCAGCTCTATAACAAGGGTAATGAAGCTGAGGGCAAGCCCGCAACTAAGCTCGACATCGACTACTCAAAGATCGCTGCTCTTACATTTACTTTCCAGGTAAATGAAGAAGATAAGGAACTGTGGGACGGTACGATCGGCGGTTCTGTTGTATTCTCATGCAACGGTGAAAAGCTTGGCGTTCAGAACGATCCTGACGCTGCAAAGGCAGCACTCTACGATAAGTATAACTGGCCCGGTTGCGAATTCTGGGGCGTTCTTTTTGACGAAGAGTTACTCGGTCCTGTAGGCGAAGGCTCTACATTAGATGATACAAAGCCCGCTAAGACAGAAAAAGTCGGTGATTACACATATGCTGTCACAAACGATCAGCTTGTTAACCCCATCGCAGCAGGCGACGTTTCTTCTATCGAAGATATGGGTTGCATGCAGGTTGGTCTTCAGGAATGGAGCAGCGGTATCGCAGCAGTAACAGTTATAAAGTGTGAAGTTAAGGATGCAAGCGGTAACGTTCTCGTTTCATTCGATGAAAAGGGTGTTCCCACAATCGGCGGCGCTTCTGATACAACTCCCGATGATACACAGGCTCCCGATGATACAAAGGCTCCCGATGACTCTCAGGCTCCTGCAACAGAAGCTCCCGCAACAACAGGCGATTCTACAAAGCCCAACACAAACACAGGTGTTGAGAGCGTTGCAGTAGTAGCAGGCATCGCAGTTCTCGCTACAGGCGCTGTTATCGTTGCTAAGAAGAGAAAGTAATTTCGGCTTTAAGCAATAAATAAGCAATTTATCCCCCCGCAGCTTCTGTGGGGGATTTTTTGTCGTTTCTTTCACATCCGCACTATCCCTTGCCTCCCTTGTCAAAGGTGAGGTGCTGTCGCCCGAAAAAATTCGGGCGACTACGGAGGGATTGCTTTTCTACCGCACCCTTTCCGTTTCTCAGACACCTCCGTTAACAATCCCTCAATAGTTAGCAGTGCTTCGCACTGCAACAGAAGCTCACCTTTACACAAGGGAGCTAAAGGTGATAGTGCTTTACCAACCATTCCAAAACCGCACTATCCACTTGCTTTGCACCAACACCCTTGCCTCCCCTCGAAAAAGGGGAGGTGGCACGGCTGTAGAGTTTTTTTCGCTTGCTGTACAGTATTCAAATAGTCCTGCTTTTACAATTCTGAAACTATTCCGAGCCGTGACGGAGGGGATTGTGAATACTTAGAAGCTTTTATGTTGGCACTCCTATCAATTTCAATTCCCTTCACCCCACACCAACCCTCCCAAAACCCTCACCCCTCAATTTTCTCATTATTCCCCATCCAACATTCATTTCCTCCCTGTATACCCTTGACAACTTCCGCCGATAATTCTATAATAAAAGCAGTAACTTCCATATCAATATAAAGGTGTGATGTAATGAACTTCAAATGGGATAAAAAATATCTCTACTGGGGAGTGACCGCATTCCTCGTTATCGCCGCCGCTATCGTGTTCTTCCTCGGTCTGTCACAGATTAAAGAAATACTCGACAGCATCTTCTCGTTCCTGTCTATACTGACCCCCCGTCCTGTACGGCTTTGTTATAGCATATATTCTATGCCCGATAGCGACTTTCATCGAAAAGCCGTGCCTGCGCAGATTGTTCTATACAATACAGGACAAAAAGCGTGAAAAATTCGAGCGTGAACACCCCGGCGAAGAACCGCCGCCCAAGACCTTCCCCGTCCGCAAGGTCGCAAGAGTTATGAGCGTGGCTATAACTATGATTCTTGCCCTGCTTATACTCACAGGTATAATCTGGGTACTTCTCCCTCAGCTTATCGACACTATCACTATGCTCGTAAACAATATGCCGACATACGTTACGCAGATAAGCGACTGGGTATCGCAGACCCTCAGAAACTACCCCGAGGTAGAGGCTTATGTCCTCCAGTTCACCGGCGGCATTTCCGATATGCTCAACAGCTGGCTGTCAACCGAGCTTCTCCCTCAGATGAACAATATATGGAATCTGATTTCGTCCAACGTCATGAACATAATCAGCGTGTTCATGAACCTCCTGCTCGGCTTCGTTATCGCCATCTACTTCCTCAACAGTAAGGAGCTTTTCGCCGCTCAGTTCAAAAAAAAAATCCTCTACTGCCTGTTCAAGCCTAAGGTCGCTACGAAGATTATCAACAGCACCCGTGAGGTAAACAAGTCCTTCGGTCAGTTTATCACAGGAAAGATACTCGACAGCTTTATTATTGGTATGGTCTATGTACTACTGCTTATGAGCATCTTCAATATGCCCTATGCCGTACTCTGTGGCGTTGTTATGGGTATATTCTGCATCATTCCCTATTTCGGACCGTTTATTGGATTTATCCCGTGTATGCTGCTGCTCGTCCTCGTTGACCCGATCCAGTGCATCTATTTCACCATTATGGTCGTTATCATCCAGAACATTGACGGTAACGTCCTCGCCCCGAAGATTATCGGCGACTCGACCGGTCTTTCAAGCTTCTGGGTCATCTTCGGTATGCTTGTCGGTCAGGGCTTGTTCGGCTTTGTCGGTCTTATCATCGGTATACCCCTGTTCGCCGTTGTATACAGCTTCACAAAAAAACAGGGTCAAAAACCGACTCGAAAAGAAAGACCTTCCCTCCGACTCAAACGTGTACCGTGACATCCACCATATAGATGACGAAACAAACGAGCCGGTCTATTTCCCTCACCCTCCTTATATGAAAAAAGGGAAAAGGAGAAGCACGAGTTTAAAGATATAAAGAAAATCTTCGTCAAGAACAAAAATTCCGACAGCAAAAACACGGATGACAAAAAGCAGAAATAATGTTATAATTTTGCAGGCTATCAAAAAACTATACAATTTTAAAGTGGGGTTTGGGGCGTAGCCCCAAGCGGGGGTGAGGGCGGCAGCCCCACATTCAGCCCCGGCACGGACGCCGGGCGTGTATGCCCAAAGGCTCTGCACGATGCAGAGCCAACCAAGCATACACAGCCTTTCGCCGGGGGAAAGGGGTTTGGGGATAGGGATTGAGAATAAGCACTTTTTTGAAAAAACAGACTTTTTCTACAAGCTGAATGTAATTATCTGCCTTTTATCGAGGCAAAAAACACCGTGTTTTTAAAAACTACATTATTCATCACCCTGACGCATCAATGATGCCTTACTTTTTCGTGATAGGTAAGCCACTTTGCGTTTTCTGAATCATCAGGTGTGATTGTAAATCGATGGCAGGGAGAAAAATGCTCACCTGCCATTTTCTGAAAGGAAGTTTTTATGGCAAAACAGTATGTTGTAACTCCGTCACAGATGAAAAAAAGCGGAAGCGATGTGTGAGCAGAAAGGCACGTCATGTGCCGTTCTTATGCGGAATGTAGGCTCTGCCATCGCCCTTCACATCTCCCGTATCGTAAAGCCCTGCCGTGCGGCTGTCCTTGTCGGAAGCGGAAACAATGGCGGCGACGGCTTCGCAGTTGCCCATAATCTGCGTAAACGGGGCTTCTCCCCCCTCATAGTCCTCGTCGGCTCCGCCCCGAAAACCGACCTCGCCATAGACTGCTTCAACGAGTACAAACCCGATTACGAAGCCGTTTTAAGCTACCCCGACCAACCGGAAACGGTGCTGAGTGAGCTTGGCTCCTGCGGCATCATCATTGACTGCGTCTATGGTACAGGCTTCCACGGCGAGCTTGCTCCCCTGGTCAGAAGGCTCTTCTCCTACTGCAACGGGAGTGCCGCCCTGCGCTTCTGTGCCGACATCGCTTCCGGCTGTAACGCAACCGACGGGAACGCCGATGAATACTCGTTCCGTGCGGATATGACCTTTGCGCTCGGAGCCGTAAAAACGGGTCAGCTTTACGTCCCCTGCAGTGAGTTTTCGGGCGATATTGTACTGCTCGACATAGGCATTTCCGAGGCCTGCTACAGCGAATATGACGCCGAGCTGAACGGCGATTCCCTCGCCTCCCACTTTGTCAACCGCAGCCGTATCACCCACAAGGGAACGTTCGGAAGGCTACTGAATGTTTCAGGCAGCGAGAACTGTATCGGGGCGGCGTGGATGTCCACCAATGCCGCTCTGCGAACGGGTTCAGGGCTTGTTACGCTTGCCTCGGTGAGCGAGGTCACAACAAGCGTTGCCACCTCGTTACACGAATGTATCTACCTTCCGCTCGGCAGTAAAACGCTTACCTCAGACTGTGCGGACAAGCTGTGCAAAAATGCCCGTACCGCCACTGCGATCCTGTTCGGATGCGGGGTGGGCAACAGCGACGAAGCCTACCGTCTGCTCTGTGCCTTGATTGACAACACCTCCTGCCCGATAGTTATCGACGCAGATGGAATAAATTCCCTCGCTCCGCATATAAATGAGCTGAAGGACAACACAGGCAGGCTCATACTTACCCCTCATATCAAGGAATTCAGCAGGCTGAGCGGACTTGACACCGACTACATCCTCCGCCACAAGCTGAGCTGTGCCAAAGATTTCGCTGTAAAATACGGCGTTCACGTTCTGCTCAAGGACGCATACTCCGTATATGCCTCGCCGGACGGATTTGCCGCCGTAAATATGAGCGGTAATGCGGCTTTAGCCAAGGGTGGAAGCGGTGATACGCTTGCAGGAACTATCGGCGGACTGCTTGCACAGGGCATTGAAACGGGCAATGCGGTAAGGCTCGGAGCGTATCTTTTTCGGCTTATCCGCACAGTATGCCGCACGGGAGCGCAGTATGAGCGGAATCCTGCCGTCAGAACTGCCGCAGCTTTTTACCCATATATCCTGCGTGAATTCTACGGAATAGCTTAACTCCTCACGTTGTCCCTATATTACTTTATAAAGGACGACGTATTATGAGTAAAAAGAATGATTATCACGACAGCAGTTTTATCCTGCCTTTTATGCACATCCTGCACTGCCGCAGAAAAGGCGGAAATCCCCGACCTGAAGGGAGATATGAGCATAAGCGGCAGGGTCGCCTGCGACGGCGTTACGGCACAGGCGGAGTTTACCCGCAGTGCAGGTGTATGGACCGTATGCTTTACATCGCCTGACAGCGTGAAGGGGCTTACCGTGACCGATGACGGCAACACCGTAAAGTACAGCCTTGACGGAATAGAGTATGAATACGGCAGTTCCTCGCCGCAGTTTGCCTCAGCCGCAGAGCTTCTCACACAGTGCATTGACAGTGCAGGAACAGCAGAAAACGTCACCGCCCGTAAAGGTACCGACAGGCTGACCTTAAGCGGCACGGGCAGGCGATAGCAGCTATACGCTGACGCTTGACGGCAACGGCGAAATAACCGGAATTTCAGTCGGAGGATATACGCTTGACTGCTCGGGTAATCCCGCATCCGAAACCTCTGCGCCTGCTGTAGATGTGGGCAAATACTTAAAGTAAAACCGATATACAAGACAGAATCCCCATTGCCAAAACAGGCAGTTGGGATTCTTTTTTATGCTTTCCGATTCGGGTTAATTGTCGTTGTTGGGAAGGGTGATGGCGAAGGAGAGGTTTATTGTAGTTGTGGGAAGGGTGGTGTTCGGTGCAACGGCACTAATGGCTGACGAGGTATGGATGCGAAACAAACAGAGCGTTCATTAAAAGGCAAGGGTGATGGTGCGGAGCGAGGGGATAGTGTGGTTTTGGAAGGGTTGGTGAGGAGCGAGGGATGGTGGTGAGGCAATCCCTCCGGTAGTCGCCCGAATTTTCGGGCGACAGCACCTCACCTTTGGCAAGGGAGGCAAGGGTGTTGGTGCAAAGCAAGGGATAGTGCGGTTGTGAAAGCATATCGGTGCATACAGATGTTAGCGTTACGAAAAGTAGGTGTGGTGGTGCGGTTTGGGAAGGATTGGTGCGGGTAGTGATGCAAATTTTGAATAAAAAACGCAAGTTTTGCAAAAAACGGTTGAAAACGGAGGGCGGAGAGCGTATTCTTGAATCAGGATGGCAGTATTAATAATCGTATTATACTGTTGGTTTTTATTCTGAATTATAAGGAGAGGTTTCTATGAAGCTGAAAAGAACAGCAGCGGCTGTTGTTGCGGCGGTAATGGCTTTTACTGCGGTCGCTACACCGCTGGGCGACAATCTGCCGGCAGTAAGGGACAGCGTGAGCATTACAGCGGAGGCTCTGTCGGTGGGCGATATTGATAATAAAATGCAGCAGCTGTCGCAAAAATATCCGAACGGTGCGAACTGGCAGAATTACTTTGGCGGCGGCTATTACCAGGGTACAAGCCAGTGCTTCGGTTTTGCACGGTTTATCTTCAATCAGCTGTTTGGCTGTGATGTGGCTAAATCCTATTCGGCATATTATAAATTGTCATCAAACCAGAATGTAAACTGTCTTGGTACGATAACAAGCTGTAATTACACCAGCGCATATAATCTGCTCAGGCAGGCGAAGAAAGGCGACTTTATACAGGCACAGAGCTCGTATGGCCCTCATTCGATGATAGTTGTCGGCGCTGATAACAACAACATCTACATATATGACGCAAACTGGGATACAAGCCCGAGTTCAGATGTCATCAGATACAATGCGGCGATTTCATACTCGAAATTTGCGAGTACGTTCAGCTACGGAATATCGCTTTACAGATATAATAATTATCCGAGCGAAACCTGGTATGGCAACAGAAACGTTGAAAACATCGGTACAGGCTTCTATGCGAATATAATCAACGCTTATTCGTCAAAGCCTGTTGCGGTAAACGGTACTAATGTCGAGCTTGCGGATCCGACGAGAGCGAAAAACATGCGGTATGGTATTTTGAGCGACGTGACGACGGTTCATACAAAATAACGAACTGCAAGAATAATCAGGCGCTTGATGTAAAGGGCTGTTCGGCTGAGCCTGAGGCGAATGTACAGACCTATGAAAGCAATGATACCGATGCACAGAGGTGGTTCCTTTACCGTTCGGAGATGGCTACCTTTTAAGACCGAAATGCGCCGACAATGTTCTTGACGCTCACAACGGAGGAACTACCGCCGGAACCAATATCAAGACATGGATATTGAACGAAAGCGGAGCACAGGTGTACAAGATATGGAAGTTGAATGTGCCTTCGGCGAGTAAGGTGAGCGTAAAGGTCGGCACAAGCTATACACCTACTGTTTTTACATGGACAGCTACAAGCGACACCACAGAGTACACTGTGAAGATATGGAAGGGCAAGCTGTGGGCAGGCGATCCTTATAATATAAAGTGGAATGCAACCGGATATACATATTCAATACAGTTGCCCGAAGGCTATTATGAGGCTTATGTCGATTCGTGCAATACATTCTCTGTCACGAAGAGCTCAAACAATGTTTCGTTTGATGTTGTGAAAGGCGAGTGCCCGCATTCATACGGTGCATGGTCGGTAGTGACGTATCCCACCTGTACGTCACAGGGAGAGGAAAAACAGGTCTGCTCGATATGTCAGAAGGTCAACACAAGAAAAACGAAGGCACTCGGACACAATTATTCTTCTGAGTGGACGATCGACGACAAGCAGGCTACCTGCTCGGCAGAGGGTTCTAAATCAAAGCACTGCACACGCTGTGACGCAAAGACAGAAGTAACAGTTATACCCAAGACGGCGCACAGCTACAAGACTACTGTAGTAGCACCTACGCTTACATCGCAGGGATATACTGTTCACGAATGTACGGTGTGCCACTACAGCTATAAGGACAGCTATACCTCGCAGATTACACTGCCTGCAGTTACCGGTGTAAAGGTAAAGACGCAGGGTTCGACTTCGCTCACACTTGCGTGGGATAAGAACGCAAGTGCAAACGGTTATGTCGTTGAGCAGTACAGTGGCGGTAAGTGGACACAGATAACAAAGACTGCAAGCAATGCGGTTGTATCGTACACGGTAAACAGACTTAAGGCGGATACGACATATACGTTCAGAATAAATGGCTATGTGGTTTCCGGTACAACGGAATACAGTGGTGAGTATACAAGACTTGCGGCTAAGACGAGAATAGCGAATGTCGGCACATTCAAGGGTTCGACGGTTTCCGGCAGTGCGGTAAAGCTCGACTGGAGCAAGAATGACAAAGCTACAGGCTACGTTATCGAGCAGTACACAAGGGTGGAAAGTGGACGGCACTTGCTACCACAAAGAATAACACCACGCTTACGTTTACTGTGAAGGGACTTGCAAGTGCGACTGTATATTCGTTCAGAATAAAGTCGTTCAGAACCGTAAACGGCAAGACAGATTACAGCGAATATACAAGTCTTAAAAGGCGGCTACTTCATTTGGCGGCGTGAATAACCTTACGGTAAAGAGCTATACAGCTTCGGCAATTACGCTTGCATGGAACAAGAACGCAAGCGCAAACGGTTATGTCGTTGAGCAGTACAAGGGCGGCAAGTGGACACAGATTGCAAAGACGGCAAGCAATGCAGTTGTATCGTACACGGTAAGCGGACTGAAGGCGGATACGCTGTATACGTTCAGAATAAAGGGCTATGTGGTTTCCGGCACAACGGAATACAGCGGTGAGTATACAAGACTTGCGGCTAAGACGAGAATAGCGAATGTCGGTACGTTCAAGGGTTCGACGGTTTCCGACAGTGCGGTGAAGCTTGATTGGAGCAAGAATGACAAAGCTACAGGCTACGTTATCGAACAGTACAAGGGCGGAAAGTGGACGGCACTTGCTACCACAAAGAATAACACCACGCTTACGTTTACTGTGAAGGGGCTTGCAAGTGCGACTGTATATTCGTTCAGAATAAAGTCGTTCAGAACTGTAAACGACAAGACGGATTACAGCGAATATACAAGTCTTAAGGCGGCTACTTCGTTCGGTAACTTAAGCGGATTAGCTGTAAAGAGCTATACGGCTTCGGCAATTACGCTTGCATGGAACAAGAATGCAAGTGCAAACGGTTATATAATCGAGCAGTACAAGGGCGGCAAGTGGGTACAGATCGCAAAGACGGCAAGCAATGCGGTTGTATCGTACACGGTAACCGGACTTGCGGCAGATACCACCTATACGTTCAGGGGTAAGAGCGTACAAAACTGCGGCAGGCAAGACGATATACAGCGAGTATGCAAGGCTTGCGGCTAAGACGAGGATAGCGAAGGTAGCTACATTCACAGGTTCTGCTGTTTCTGCAAGTGCGGTAAAACTCGACTGGAGAAAGAATGACAAGGCTACAGGCTACGTTATCGAGCAGTACAAGGGCGGAAAGTGGACGGTGCTTGCTACCACAAAGAATAATACAACGCTTACCGTTTACTGTCAAGGGGCTTGCAAAGGGTACTACTTATTCTTTCAGAATAAAGGCGTTCAGAAAGACGGGAAGCACGACCGAGTTCAGCGAGTATTCTGGTCTTAAGGCGGCTACAAGGAAATAATCGTAAATATATGACAGGCATCGTGCAGACGGTGCCTGTTTTGTTTTGCGGCGGGTTTGGAAGGGTTGGCGCGGGTGAAAATAATGCGAAATTTACCGAAAACTGCGTTATTACACTTGCAAAAGTATCGGATTTCTGTTATAATGTCTATCGTGTAGGCATAGGCTTTGATTTTAATTTCCATAAAAAGCCATATTACATAACCATATTATAATTAACCGACGCAGGAAAAATGCGTGAAAGGTCGTGTTATCAGTGGAACGATTCGGTTCCATCGTCTTTGCCTGACGGCGAGATCAAATACAGGATAATAAATAACGAGGAAAGAATAAAGGTATGAAAGAACAGTTACAGAATATAAAGGAGCAGGCACTGAAAAAAACTATCGGCGACTGCGTTGACGTTAAGCAGCTTGACGAGCTGAGAGTAAAGTACCTTGGCAAGAAGGGCGAGCTTACAGCTATACTCAAGAGCATAGGTAAGCTGTCCGCTGAGGAAAGACCTGTTATGGGTCAGCTTTCAAACGATGTAAGACAGTCGCTTGAGGGCTTTATTGCACAGAAGCAGGCACAGCTTAAATCTGCGCTTATGGAGCAGAAATTAAAGAAGGAAACGCTGGACGTTACCATGCCCGGAAAGCAGCAGGCGATGGGAGTGCGTCATCCGCTGAATATAGTTCTTGACGAGCTTAAGGAAATATTCAGAGGAATGGGATACACTGTAGTAGACGGTCCTGAGGTTGAGGAAACGAAGTACGTTTTCGATATGCTTTTAACAGAGGACGGCCACCCTGCAAGAGATGAGCAGGATACATTCTATATTACCGATGAGATCCTTCTGCGTACACAGACATCTTCCGTGCAGATAAGAACAATGCGCTTAAAAACAAGCCTCCTATAGCTATCATAAGCCCGGACGTGTTTATCGTCCCGACGCTGTTGACGGCACGCACTCGCCTATTTTCCACCAGTGCGAAGGCCTTGTAATAGATAAGAATATCACATTCGGCGATCTTAAGGGTACGCTTGAAACGTTTGCTAAGCGTCTTTACGGCGACGAGGTAAAGCTCCGCTTCCGTCCTCACCACTTCCCGTATACAGAGCCGTCAGCCGAGGTTGACTTACAGTGCTTCAAGTGCGGAGGCAAGGGCTGTCCGCTATGCAAGGGCGAAGGCTGGATAGAGATGCTCGGTTCAGGCATCGTTCATCCGCAGGTACTTATCAACTGCGGAATAGATCCCGAAGAATACAGCGGTTTCGCTTTCGGTATAGGACTTGAGCGTATTGCTATGATGAGATACAACATAGACGATATGCGTCTGCTGTACGAGAACGATCAGCGTTTCCTCGCACAGTTCAGATAAGAGAATTCAGAAATACCGATAGGAATCGTAAAAGGAGATATTAACGTGGATTTATCAATGAGATGGCTTAACGACTATGTTAAAGCCGATATGCCAATAAAGGAATTCGTAGCGGATATGACGATGAGCGGTTCAAAGGTTGAAACCTATCATAAGATGTCCGATCCTATAAATAACGTGGTATTTGCAAAGGTGCTGAAGCTGGAGCGTCACCCTGACAGCGAAAAAGCTGTGGATATGCCAGCTTGACGCAGGCAGAGAAGAGCCTGTGCAGATAGTTACTGCGGCGCAGAATCTGTTCGAGGGGGCTATAGTTCCCGCTTGTATGCACAACAGTACGATCGCAGACGGAACAAAGATCACAAAGGGCAAGCTGAGAGGCGTTGCAAGCAACGGTATGATGTGCTCTTATGCGGAGCTTGGTCTTACAAAGGATGATTTTGACTATCCCGTAGCAGATGACGGAATACTTATACTGAATAACGATCCCGATGTTGATTCTTTCAGAATGGGTATGGATATATGCGAGGCTTTACAGACAGACGATACTATAGTAGAGTTTGAGATAACGAATAACCGCCCCGACTGTCTTTCCGTACTCGGACTTGCACAGGAGGCAAGCGCAACGTTTGATATTCCTATGAACTACACCGAGCCTTCATTCAAGGGCGTTGACGGGGATATTACAAAGGAAATCAGCGTAAGCGTTGAAAATACAAAGCTCTGCTCACGCTATATGGCGGCGCTTGTAAAGAACGTAAAGATAGGACCTTCGCCCAAGTGGATGGCAAGAAGGCTGAGAGCGAGCGGAGTAAGACCTATCAACAACCTTGTTGATATAACGAACTTCGTAATGCTTGAATACGGTCACCCGATGCACGCATTCGATTTAAGATATGTCGAGGACAACAGGATAGTTGTAAGAAACGCAAAAGAGGGAGAAACATTAAAGCTGCTCGATGAAATGGCAGAGCCTGTAAAGCTGACTCCCGAAATGCTGATAATCGCAGACGGGAAAGAAGCCTATCGCCATAGCCCGGCGTTATGGGCGGCGAGCATAGCGGTATCATGGAGGATACGACTACTGTCGTATTTGAGGCTGCCTGCTTTGACGGCGTATCGGTAAGACGTACCGCAAGAAAGATAGGCGAGCGTACCGAGGCAAGCTCACGTTTTGAAAAGGGTCTTAACCCGGTAAACGCAGAAAAGGCGCTCAAGAGAGCGTTACAGCTTATCGAGATGCTGGGCTGCGGCGAGGTAGTGAATACTATCATTGACGAGAACCACAGCGAGTATGTTCCCCGAAAGATTAAAGCACGACTATAAGTGGGTGAACGAGCATTTAGGCTCGGATATAAGCGAGAACGAGCAGATAGAGATATTAAAGAAGCTCGGCTTCGGCTATGAAAACGGCGAGATAATCGTTCCGCCTACCCGTATAGATATGCACCGTGCGTGCGATGTTGCGGAGGAGGTTGCCCGTATATACGGCTACAACAGAATCCCCTCGACTATACCGAAGCTGTCATCACAGGGCAAGAGAACGCCCGAACAGATATTCGAGGACAAGGTAATTTCACTTGCACTGGCACTCGGATTCTACGAGGTAATGACCTACAGCTTTATTTCGCCTAAGGACTATGAGCTTCTGCGTATGGACGAGAAGTCAAGAAAGAGCGTTGTGTTAAGACGTCCGCTCGGCGAGGATACAAGCGTAATGCGTACTTCTGCGCTTACATCAATGATGGAGGTTGTAAGAAGGAACTGGAGCAACAGAAACCTTGAGGGCAGATTCTTCGAGATAGCAAGAGAGTATTTCCCGACAGGTGAGAATCAGCTCCCTGTTGAAAGAGATGTTCTGTGCTATGCGCTTTACGGAAACGGCGAGGATTTCTTCACGGCAAAGGGCGTTGCCGAGGAAGTTATGGCAAAACTCGGACTGAAGAATGTCGTATACACGGCTGAAAAGAACAATCCGACATTCCACCCCGGAAGATGCGCAAAGGTCACTGTAAACGGCGAGCTTATCGGCTATGTCGGTCAGCTTCATCCGGAGGCTGCGGCTAATTTCGGTGTAAATACAGAGGTTTACTGTGCTACGCTCAGCATGGAGGTAATGTTCAATAATGCCAACGGCGATGTAAAGTACACCGCACTGCCCAAGTTCCCCTCAACATACAGAGATCTGAGCCTTGTGTGCAACGAGGACGTGCCGAGCGGAGATATAGTTGCGGTAATCGAAAAGACCGCAAAGCATCTTGAGGCTGTACGTCTGTTCGATATGTACAAGGGTGAGCAGGTACCTGCAGGTATGAAGAGCCTTTCATACAAGCTGATACTCAGAAAGAAAGACGCTACGCTGACAGACGATGAGGCGGACGCAGTTGTTGCAAAGGTGCTTAAGGCACTTGAGAATATAGGCGTTACATTAAGATAACGGCGGAATTTGCAGAAATAATCGGGGCACAGCCCCTTATAAACAGTAGGAGAAAAGCAATGAAATATTTTAAAAAGGCTGGCAGCGGCAATATGCGCCGTGGCAATCACATTAAGCGTTGCAGGCTGTGCGGATGTATCGACTATAGGCTCGGTTGACAATCAGACCATAAATGCGGGCATATATCTTCTTTATGAGCAGACGGCTATAGGCGAGGCTCAGCAGGAGGTTGACGATCAGCTTAAGGCTATGGGAACAAGCGCATCAAAGATAGAGAATTTCAGCTACTACAACTACAATGTACAGGACAAGACGTTCTCGCAGTATGTTCAGGATCGTACATTAGAGCAGGTAAAGCAGTATGTTGCTATCCAGAACAAGTTCAAGGAGCTGAACCTTTCACTCACAGACGAGGAAGAGGACACCGTAAAGACCTCTGTAAAGAAGATGTGGGATACGGAAATCTCGTATTACGGATACAGCACAGGAAAAACCTACGGTCAGAACTATGAGGCAGGCGGAATAAGCAAGAAGTCATACGAGGCTGTTCAGCTTGTAAACAAGATGAGCGAGAAGGTATTTGACGCTTACTATGAGAAAAACGGCATATCCGCAACAGACGAAAAGGATATAGCTACTTATTTCTATGACAATTACGGCAGATTCCAGATAATACAGGTTTCTCTTACAGAAGGCAACGGCGACAAGATAACGACCGACGAGGGCAAGAAGGCAAAGAAGGAACAGGCTCAGGGCTATGTTGACAGACTGCTTGCCGGCGAGGACTACGATAAGGTATATCACGAGTATCAGGATCTTGTGGCAAAGGAAAAGGCTGAGGCTGAAGCCGAGAGCAACTCTCGGGCAATTCTTCTGCGGCATCATCTGTGACTTCTTCGACAAAGCAAAACTGCATCGGACGATACAACGAGCAACGGAACATCAGGCAGTGAAGAAGAGGAGCATGACCACGAATTCCTGCTTGGCAAGACGGATACTTCACCGAGCGAGGAGTTTATAAAGTGGGCGTTTGAGCTTGACACAGACAAGGGCGGAGTTTACGAGGATGACAGCGTTTATTATGCGGTAGTACGCCGTGATATAAAGGAACGTGAGGACTGGCTCACGGAGAATCACAGCAACGTGCTTCACGTTATGAAGGACGACGATTACAAGGCTATGCTCAACGAGACAGCTAAGGATTATGCGCTTGATCTCAACAACGACGCACTCAACAAGTACAAGCCCGAAAATTTAAAGAAGTAAACAAAGCATAAAGAAAAAAGTACAAAGATATGCGGTCAGAGCAGGAAATACTCTGACCGTTATTTTTCGGAAAGGACAATGCGGTATGATAGTATTATCCGGTAATGATATTTCGGTGTCCTTCGGCGGTGAAACGCTGTTTCACGATGTGAATTTCCGGCTTGAAGAAAACGGCAGAGCCGGACTTGTAGGTGTAAACGGGTGCGGAAAGACCACGCTGATGCACGTTATAAACGGCAGGCAGGAGGCTGAAACAGGCGGTATAAGCAAGGCGGCGGGGATAAAGATCGGCTGTATGGAGCAGTATGTTATCCGTGACGATAATATCACTCTATATGACGAGGTACTGGAGATATTCCGTCCGCTTATCGATGCTGAAAATGAACTTGCGGATATAGCGGTTGCGATAGATACGGGCGACCACAGCGAGCAGACGCTGTCAAGGCAGATGCAGTTACAGGAAAGATTTGAGCGTGAGGGCGGACTTACCTATAAATCAATGACTTGTTCGGCACTTGCCGGTCTGGGCTTTTCGGAAGAGGATTTCGGTAAGCCGATAAGCGTTATGAGCGGTGGTCAGAAAAGCAAGGCGCAGCTTGCGAAGCTGCTTCTTTCGGGGAGCAATATACTGCTTCTTGACGAGCCTACGAACCACCTTGATATAACCGCCTGCGAATGGCTCGAAAAGTTCCTTACGGAATATAAGGGCGCATATATCGTAATATCGCACGACCGTTATTTCCTCGACAAAGTCACCGACACGACTTTTGAAATGGAAAACAGGACGCTTCGTGAATATAAGGGCAACTATACACACGCTATCTTGAGCTGAAGGCTGAGGCGAGAGAGGCTCAGCAGAGAGTGTACGACAGGACGGTAAAGGAAATAAACCGTATCGAAGGTATTGTAGAGCAACAGAAGCGGTGGGGGCAGGAACATAACTTCATCACGGCGGCATCAAAGCAGAAGCAGGCGGACAGGCTGAAGGAAACGCTCGAAAAGCCGGAGGATCTGCCGGAGGCTATAAAGTTCACGTTCAGGGCGAAGGAAGGCGGAGCAAACGATGTGCTTATCGCAAAGGGCTTATCAAAATCGTTTGACGGGACGGCGGTTTTCACAAATGCAGAGCTTGACATAAATAAGAACACGACAACATTTATATTAGGCGAGAACGGCTGTGGAAAGACTACGCTTCTGAAGATCCTTACAGGAGAATATCAGGCGGATAGCGGAGAGTATAAATTCGGCAACAATATACAATTTGGATATTATGATCAGGCACAGACGGATCTTGACCCGTCAAAGACGGTGATTGACGAGGTGTGGGACAGGTATCCCAAAATGACGCAGACGCAGGTACGCTCTGCACTGGCGCAGTTTTTGTTCAAGGGCGATGATGTGTTCAAGAATGTGGGCAAGCTTAGCGGAGGAGAAAAGGCAAAGGGTGTCGCTCCTTAAGCTGATGCTGAGCAAGGCAAATATGCTGCTGCTCGACGAGCCTACAAACCATCTTGACATACATTCGAGAGAGGCTCTGGAAAACGCACTGGCAAGCTACGGCGGAACGCTTCTTATCGTGTCGCACGACAGATACCTTATCAATAAGCTGGCCGACAGGATAGTGTGGCTCGGAAAGACAGGTACTGTAAACATAGACGGAAACTATGACAGGTATATCGAACTCAAGGAAGCAAAGGCGCAGTCCGAGCAGGCAGTACAGGTAAAGGCGGCTGAAGGCAAGAAGAACGACTACAAGGAGCGCAAGGAGCGTGAAAGTACGCTCAGAAAGCTCAGCGGTGCGCTGAAGCGTTGCGAGCAGGCGATAGATGAGATCGGGCTGAAAACGGCGGAGCTTGCACAGCAGATGTCACAGCCTGAGATAGCGACCGACTATGAAAAAACGAGTGCGCTTGCACAGGAAATAGAGGCGCTGAAGGAAAAAGAGGAGGCGCTTACTGCCGAGTGGATGGAGTTAAGTGAACAAATCGAATCGTTTACATGAGTTACACGCAAAAATTAAGTAACATCTGGAATGATTAGCTAAAAAAACTGCTGAAAATATTTGTGCATATTCAACAAAGTTTGATTAAGCAAATTAAGGAATTAGCTAAATTAAGTTATAAGCATTTTCAATGTGGAAAACGTTTACACCAAAAATAGCACATAAGACGCCCGAAAAATCAAGATATTGTGCAGGTAAAAATCAAATTCGGCGATATTCACAAAATTTGCGTGTGAAGTTTGTAACTGTTAGACAAACACAAAAGTGATTTGTACAGAAAACCAAAATCATTTGAGAAATGTGAAAGTTCTTTTTATGAACCTTGACAGTAAGGTGATAATTTGGTATAATTACTATGTTATAGACCCTTGTGCTGTTTTGTACATTATTTCTAAATACGGCGTGTTTACAGCCGAAAACGAATAATACAATTGTGCATTTGGTACAAAAAAAGCAGATGAAACAATTTGCAGGGCTGACGTAGCTTACGGACTTTTTGAGGATCGAAACTGCCTATGGAAACGATTTTAAGAGCGGAGAATATCTCCAGAAGCTTTAAAATAAACGATAATACCACAGTTGACGCTTTGAAGGATATAAATCTCGATGTGGAAAAGAACAAGCTGGTCGTGCTGAGAGGCAGATCCGGTTCGGGCAAGACCACGCTGATAAATATACTCGGAGCGCTTGACCGTCCTACAGGCGGCGAGGTCTACTTTGACGGGAAGAAGATAACGGGCCTTTCCGACAAGGAGATGGATAAGCTGAGAAGAAACGATATGTCGTTTGTTTTCCAGTCTGTAGCGCTTATACCGACAATGACGGCATACGAGAATGTTGAGTTTGCGATGCGGCTTGTGGGTATGCCTTATGCACAGCGTGTAAAGCGGGCGAAGGAATGCCTTGTAAGAGTGGGACTTGAAAAGCGTATGCACCACAGACCCGGAGAGCTTTCGGGCGGTGAGCAGCAGAGAGTGGCGATAGCGAGGGCGATCTCGCACAAGCCGAAGCTGATATTTGCGGATGAGCCTACTGCGGCGCTTGATATGCCTACGGGACTTGCGGTTATGAATCTGTTTAAGGAGCTTGTACATACGGACGGGCTTACAATAGTGATGACAACGCATGACACTGCAATGATGGAGCAGTGCGACGTGGTTTATACACTTGATGACGGACGCATTACAGACGTCAGAAAGCAGGTGGAGTGATGCCTCAGAGAATGATGCTTGCGCCACCCGAAAATGTGATGGTGCAATGTGAGAACCTTGTCAAGATATATAAGACGACCGATGTTGAGGTCATGGCTTTTACAGGGGCTTGATCTCACGGTTGAGCGTGGAGAGCTGATGGGTATCGTCGGTGCGAGCGGAAGCGGTAAATCAACGCTTCTTAATATGCTCGGTGCGCTCGATAAGCCGTCGGCGGGAAGTCTTTACGTTGACGGTAAGGATCTTCTTAAATTTGATGAAAAGGATCTTATAAAATATAAGAGAGAAACGGTCGGTTTCGTGTGGCAGAACAACGCCAGAAACCTTATACCGTATCTTACGGCGATACAGAACGTTGAAATGCCGCTTTTACTTTCGGGGCACAAGAACCGAAGGGAGAGAGCGGAGGAACTGCTTGACATGGTAGGGCTTTCAGCGAGAAAGAACTCGGTGCTCGGTCAGCTTTCGGGCGGTGAGCAGCAACGAGTGGCGATCGCCATAGCGCTTTCAAACAATCCCAGCCTGCTCCTTGCGGACGAACCTACGGGTGCGGTCGATACCAAGACGGCGGCGATGGTGCTTGATGTTTTCAAGCAGTTAAACCGTCAGACAGGCGTTACCATTATAATAGTAACACACGATACAAATCTGTCGAAGTCGATCGACCGTGTTGTTGCTATCCGTGACGGACGTACATCGAGCGAGATGCTGAGAAAGAAAACCGAGGTCCTCTCATTCGGGGAACTCGAAAAGATGAGCGAGCAGCAAAGGGCGGAGCATGAAAAACTCATGCAGCAAAGCGGCTCGGATCATGAGGAGCTTGTTGTTCTTGACAGGGCAGGCAGACTCCAGATACCAAAAGAATATCTCGAGGCTCTGGGTATAAGGGGCGGAGATAAAGTGCGTGTTGAACTTGAGGACGGAAAAATTTCCGTTTACAACTCGGACTACAATATGCACGGATAAATTCCTTAACTCGTCGAAATTAGCATATTTTCGATTGGACATAAACGACAACAATCAGAAAGGTGGATTATTACTGTGGCAACAAAAGTCAGCAGGATGAAAAGAACATTAGCGGGTATATTGTCATGTGCGACACTCGTATCCTCATTGTCACTTACATCAACCGCAGTCAGTGCAGAAGCGACAACAGATACTTCTGCCGGACAATCCGAGGAAAGCACAACCGATAGCTCAGTGAGCGGAATCACAATCACCGGTATGGAGGGCAAGTACAGCACTTATTACAACAGTCATAAGGATGCCGCAAAGCCCAAGAAGGAAATCACTATCTATGCTACCGACTACAAGGAAGGTACGCTAGACGGCACATCCTTCGTCAACAACGTATCGGAGATGACAGCCGAGCAGGCTGCAGTCATAGCGCCTGCAGTTGAGGAGATCACTCAAAAATCAGGCGACGGCTTCAACGGAATCAAGGCGTTCCTCGCAGAAGATACCGATCTCAAGACAGATCACTACTCAACGTTAAAGTGGAAGAGCGACAAGCTCACACTTAAATACGAGTTCAATGTCGAGGAAACGGGTCTTTACAATCTTGAGGCTATCTATTATCCTATCGAGGGCAGTGGTGAATCAAAGAATACCGTTCTTGATATAGGTCTTAAGATAGACGGCGAATATCCTTTCACAGCGGCACAGGACATCACGCTTGACCGTTACTGGAAGGACGAGGGAGAGATAACCCGTGACAACAAGGACAACGATCTTCGTCCAGGACAGGTAACCTATGATTGCTGGATAAAGTATCCTATCAAGGACAAGGAAGGTCTTTACAACGAGCCTTACTACTTCTATCTTGAAAAAGGCAAGCACACAATGACACTTGAGGGTATCAGAACCTACGGTGTTTTCCATTCGTTTACGTTCAAAAACTACGATGAGCTTGTAAGCTACGATTCAATCAAGCCTACAGATGATGAGCTTCAGAACACTCCCGCACTTTCTTCAAAGAACGAGGAGCTGGGAACGAACACCATTTTCCTTCAGGCTGAGGAAGCCGCATACAAGACGGCATCGACATTATATGCTACTTACGACAGAACGACCTACATGACAAATCCCAACCACCCGACGACCAAGCAGCGTTACAACACTATCGGTCAGGCAACGTGGAATAAGGCAACGCAGGCGATCACCTATAAGTTCAAGGTTGAAAACGACGGTTATTACCGTTTCAACTTCAAGGCAAGACAGAATCAGATGAGAGGCTTCTTCTCAAACAGAAGAATCTACATTGACGGAAAGGTTCCATGTAAGGACCTTGACGATGTTAGGTTCATCTATTCTGCGGATTGGTACAACCTCACTCCCCAGGATGAGAACGGCAACGATATTTACGTTTATCTGACGGCGGGCGAGGAGCATGAACTGACGCTTGAGGCTATACCCGGTTCGATCGGCGAGGTTATGCAGAGACTTGACGACCTTGTACTTGAGCTTAACCAGTACTACAGAAGAATACTTATGATAACGGGTCCCGACCCCGATGAATACAAGGATTACTTCGTAGAAAAGAAGATACCCGGTATTCAGAAAGCATTCCAGAGAATAGTTGATTCTCTGCGTGCAGAGAAAAGGCAAGCATAGAGAGCCTGACAAAGAAGGGTTCTGAGGCAGCGGCACTTGAAACAATGTGTATCTACCTTGAAAGATGTATAAAGAGCCCTGAGGATATTCCGATAATGGCAAGCAGTATCAAGGACAGCATTTCGTCTGTATCGGCGTGGATGCGTGACTACCGTGGTCAGCCCCTTGAGCTTGACTACATAGAGGTAGCGACCTGCCACGAGGATTTTGCGTCACCGTACGGCAACTTCTTCGGCGAGCTTGCATTCGGCTTCAATGCATTTATCGGTTCGTTCTTCGAGGATTATACGAACCTTTCGGATTCAAGCGCAACATCGCTTGACGTATGGGTATCACTTGCCCGTGACCAGGCAACCGTTGTAAAGAACCTTGTTGACAACAAGTTCAACTCGAATCCCGACTATAACGGAACACAGGCTTCAATCAACCTTGTACAAGGCTCTGTACTTGAAGCAACGCTCGCAGGCAAGGGTCCTGAGATCGCACTGGTTCATCGGCGGCGACTTCCCGATACAGCTTGCCGCAAGAGGACTGCTTGTTGATATGACGCAGTTCAAGGATTATGAACTGGTAACAAAGAGATTTGCAAAGGACGCAATGACGCTGTACGAGTATAACGACGGTGTATCGACAGGCGTTTACGGTCTCCCCGTTTCACAGACATTCCCGATGCTGTTCTACAGAACAGACGTACTTGAGGAGCTTGGATATGAGAATCCTCCCGAAACATGGGATCAGCTCACAGATATGCTCCCGACATTACAGAGAAAGTACCTTGACGTAGGTCTTATACTTCCTCAGAACATTTCATCGAACACGTTCGACTCAGGTAACACATTCATTATGCTGATGCTCCAGACAGGTCAGGACATCTACAACGAGGACCTTTACACAACGGACTACAACAGCATGAAGACTACCGACATAAAAAAGTAAACCTCACGAACTTTATGACTCAGGACTCTATCAGAGTATTTGAGCAGTGGACAAAAGTTCTACACGGTATTCAGTTTTGATCAGACATTCGACGCATTCTCACGTTTCAGAACAGGTGAGATGCCCCTCGTTGTTCAGCCTTATACGTTCTATAACCAGCTGTCAGTTGCAGCGCCCGAGATCAAGGGTCTGTGGGACTTCACACTGGTACCGGAACAAAGCAGGCAGACGGAACAATAAATCACGCTGCAAACTCAGCAGGCAGTGGTGCGGTAATATTCAACAAGGTTTCAAATCAGGCTGCAGCCTGGGATTTCGTAAAGTGGTTCACAAGTACGGATATTCAGGTTGACTACGGTAAGCAGATCGAAGCACTTATGGGCCCCATGGGACGTTTCGATACGGCAAACGTAGAAGCTCTTGAACAGCTCCCCTGGTCAACTGCCGAGTATGAGAAGATCTCATCACAGCAGAGCTACCTCAGAGAAGTACCGATCATTCCCGCATCCTATGCAGTAACAAGACACATCAACAACGCATTCAGAATGGTTGTTAAACGATGCAGGTAACCCCAGATACACGCTTATGAGCTACAACGATCAGATCAAGTCTGAAATCGTAAGAAAGTATCAGGAATTATCGTCCGTCAAAAAATGATCTTGAAAAGCGGTGAGGGCTTTTTCGCCCTCACAGGCTTTGCTGAATTATAGAGGAGGTTATCGGTTTGTTTAACAGAGAAAAGCCGCAGTATATTGAAGACAGCAAGTTCAGATATACACTGCGTGAGATGAAGAAGAACGCAAGCGTATATGTACTTCTTGCGCCCTACTTCTTACTCTTTACGATCTTTACGATCATACCGGTGTTGCTTTCGTTGCCTATGGGCTTTACGAACTTCAACATGGTACAGTTCCCCAGTTTGTGGGACTGAGCAATTTCTATTCGCTGATACTTGAGGACGAGGTCTTCTTAAAGGCGATACAGAATACGCTCGTATTCGCAATTATAACAGGTCCGTTAAGCTATATCATGTGCTTTATACTGGCATGGCTTATCAACGAAATGCCCAGAGCATTAAAGACAATATTCACATTTATCTTCTATGCGCCGACTCTGGCAGGTAACATCTATACCACTTGGCAGCTCATATTCTCGGGCGATACATACGGTATAGCAAACTCTTATCTGCTTGACCTCGGTATCATAAACAGCGCACGTCAGTGGCTGACAGACGCAAACTACATCATGGGTGTTGTAATTGTCGTTCAGCTGTGGATGTCGCTGGGTGCCGGATTCCTTGCGCTTCGTGCAGGTCTTCAGGGTATACCGAAGGACAGATACGAGGCGGGTGCTATCGAAGGCATCAAGAACCGTACACAGCAGTTACTGCTCGTTACGGTGCCGGCAATGGGCCCTCAGCTGCTGTTCGCAGCGGTTATGCAGATCACCGCTTCCTTCACAGCCGGTGATGTAGGTCGTTTCCTTACCGCATTCCCTTCCACAGACTATGCGGCACACACGATCATGACACACGCTTTTGACTACGGTTCAATACGTTACGAGATGGGTTACTCATCAGCTATATGTTTCGTATTGTTCGCAGTAATGCTGCTTGCCAACTGGGGTATCAAGAAGGTACTCGGCAAGTACCTTGACTGATCGGAGGATCTCTCATTATGAATTTCTCTCTAAGAAAGGAAGGCAGTTATGAAAATAACTAAGAGGAGAAGAAAAAAGATATGGCGGTTCTCTGGGCGGCGACATTTTCATATTTGTAGTGCTCGTTCTGCTGGGTCTGTTCATGATCTTCCCCATTTATCTTTCTGTTATACAGTCACTGAAGCCTGTTGAGGAGCTGTTCCTCTTCCCGCCCAGACTGTATGTACAGAACATCACGGATCAGAACTTTGCTGATCTGCTTGCTACGGCATCCAACATGTGGGTACCGTTCTCAAGATACGTTTTCAACTCTGTATTTGTAGCTGTAGTAGTTACAGTTGCACAGCTTTTATTCTCGTCATCGGCGGCATATGCGCTTTCAAAGGTTGCATTCCCCGGTGCGAAGGCACTCAACAAGATAATCGAGATTGCCCTTCTGTTCACATCTACCGTACTTTTTACATCATGCAGTACATGGTAATGGCTACACTTGGTATGATCGATACATATTTTGCAATCATTCTGCCGTACATCGCAACGCCTATGGGACTGTTCCTTATGCGTCAGTTCATGGGACAGCTGCCTGACAGTATGATAGAGGCCGCAAAGCTGGACGGCGCAAGCCACATCAGAATCTGCTGGCAGATAGTAATGCCCAACGTTAAACCCGCTTGGCTGACACTTCTGATATTCGCTTTCCAAGGCGCATGGCAGATCACAGGTTATTCATTCATTTATAATGAGGCATTAAAACCCATTCCGACCGTTATGCAGCAGATAAGTGCCGCCGGTATTGCCCGTGCGGGCGTTGCGGCAGCCGCAGTTGTTATTACGATGCTGCCGCCTATCATAGTATTCATTTTCTGCCAGAGCAGCGTTATGGAAACTATGGCTACCAAGCGGTCTTAAAGACTGATTTATTATTAGATTATACAGAAAGGATGATTTTAGTGCCAAACATGAAGAAAATCGCTACGGCAGCCGTATCGGCCATAATGGCGGTTTCCATGCTGTGCAGTTCAGCGTTTGCCGATCAGCCGTACGAAGGTTACAGCTACGACTGGTGGGGCGATCCTGTTCCTTCACAGACCGGATACGTTGTAGACCGTGTAGTTACAGGTCTTGATTTCGGCTCCGGCACAAGATATAACACCGACGCTCAGCTGAAAGCGATTTCAGAGCAGACGGGCAGTGAGGTAACAAAGGATGTAGAGATCGGCGAGCTTAAAGAGCCTCAGGATCTTTTTCATCGACCGTGAAACACAGAGTCTTTATATAGTAGACTCCGGTAATCACCGCATACTTGTTACAGACGTAACTTATTCAAGAGCATTTACTGTAATGGATTATTTCTATAATCCCAAGACAGATAAATACGAAACACTGAAGAATCCGCACGCGGAATTTTCGTAAGACACGTTGAGGACGCTGCAAACGAAAACGAGTCCACAATGATATACATTGCGGACTACGACAACAGCCGTGTAATCGGTGTTTATGCAGACGGAACGGTATTCCAGATATTCGAAAGACCTGCCGCTGAATTCTATGACGCAGATGTTACATTCCTTCCCAACAAGGTCGTAGTTGACGTTGCGGGCAACGTTTATGTAAACATCAAGTCAATCACAGACGGTGCGGTAATGTTCGCACCCGACGGTTCATTCAGTAACTTCTTCGGTGCAAACCGAGTTGAGCAGACAGCGCAGGCTATCGCCAACAAGTTCTGGAGAACGATCCTCTCCCGTGAGGCAGCCGCAGCATTCATTCAGGCGGTTCCGATGGAGTTCGATAACTTCGATATAGACGATGAGGGCTTTATTTACACCGTAACAGGTTCAAAGAGTGCCACAACGGATATATTCAAGAAGATGAACCCTGCAGGTGAGAACATCCTTATCAACCTCGGTTATTCGGATTACACCTACGGCGATATGGCTTCGTACTATTATAAGAACCAGACATACGGCTCACAGATCACAGACGTTGATGTTGATGAGGACGGAACGATAAGACTCCTTGACTTCGCAAACGGACGTATCTTTGAGTATACAAACGAATGCGACCTGCTGTTCATCTACGGCGGCAAGGGCAACCAGAAGGGTCTGTTCACAAATGTAACTGCTGTCGAAGCGTACAACAGCGTTGTATATGTACTTGACAGCCGTAAGAACTCTATCACAACATTCAAGCGTACAGAGTTCGGTAACATCGTACACGAGGCAATGGGTCTTTACAACCTCGGTAAGTACGAGGAGGCGAGCGGTCCGTGGCAGGAAGTCCTGACCCGTGACAGCAACTACTGGTTCGCTTATATCGGTCTTGGTAACTCGGAGCTTTCTCAGGGTAACTACGAGCAGGCAATGAAATACTTCTACCGTAACAGCAGAGCCGGATATAACAGAGCGTTCAAGCAGTACAGAATGCAGTTTATCAGAGATAACTTCAATATATTCATGATAATCGTGCTTGTAATAATAGTAGCGCTTGTTGTTCTCAGCAAGGTAAGAAAACACATTAAGGCTAAGAAAGCGGGAGGTAAATAAAAATGAGATTTGATTTAGATATGCCCGCTTGGAAATGGCCGTTCTACGTTGCAAGACATCCTTTCGAGGGCTTTGAGGATCTTCGTTGGAAGAAAGCATACAACACTAAGGTTTCACTTGTTATAGTTCTTTGTTTCTTTGTTATAACGGTGTGCCAGCAGGTAATGACAGGCTTCCTTTTCAACAACAACTATGTAAAGATATTCAACATCGTGCCGCTCCTGGTTCAGACTATCATCCTGTTCTTCACATGGGTAATAGGTAACTGGTCACTGTGTACCCTGTTCGACGGAGAAGGCTCGGTAAAGGCAATCATGAGCGTCAGCGCTTATGCGCTCGTTCCTTATCTTATCACTCAGGTAGTGGTAATACTCGCAAGTAACGTGTTACTGAGGAGCGAGGGTGCGTTCATCGTATTCTTCCAGTATCTCGGTATACTGTGGACGGTGGTGCTTATGATCTCGGGTATCAAGACGGTTCATCAGTACTCGGTACCCAAGACGCTTCTTGCAATGGTTTTCACTGTTGCGGCAATGGTAGTAATCCTGTTCCTGCTCGTGCTGTTACTCAGCTTGTTCCAGCAGGTTTACATCTTCGGTTTCTCTATCTATACCGAGTTGATGTACAGATTCAGTTTGTAAGCGGAGGTGTGACAGAAGATGATAAAAATCAGAAAAAAAGATACTTGCAGTTCTGCTCACAGCCGCAATGCTCGTTTCGATGAGCTCGCTTGTTGCATGGTCTGACGAACAGACTACAACGGACGACGGCACATCTCAGACTGAGCAGACAACCGATGACGGCGCATCCGCTGATGATAAGCAGGACGACAAGAAAGACGATAAAAAAGATGACAAGAAAAAGCTCAGAACCGACGAGGAAGGCCTTTGCGGATATGAGCGTTGTGGCTGAAAAACGACAGCTACAAGTTATACTTTGACGAGTTGACGACAAACTTTGCGGTTCAGTCAAAGAGCGACAACTATGTATGGTGGGCTACTCCTCTTAACGCAGACAAGGACGAAAATGCCAAGACTGCGCAGAAGAAGAATATGCAGTCTCCGTTATATGTAATATACGGTGACGCTTCATCACACACAAGTCAGAGAATGAGCATTTACGATGCTTCGATAAAGTCGGACGACTTCAGTGTTGAACCGATCGAAAAACGGTGTAAAGGTCACATACAGATTAAGCAAGATCGAAGCTGAGATCCCTATGACGATCACACTTGAGAAAGACAATGTAAATGTTTCGATAATAACGGAAGAAATCAAGGAACAGCAGGCAACCGACACAAGCGGTCTTGTGCTTCTTGAGATCGGTATGTTACAGTTCTTCAATGCGGCAGGCATGGAAGATGAGGGCTATATGGTAGTTCCCGACGGCTCGGGTGCTGTAATCAACTACAACAACCGCCGTTACAACGCACAGGCATACAGCAGTGAGGTATACGGCCGTGATACATCGATCGGTCTGCTGACACGTCCGTCAAAGACAGAGCAGGTTTATCTCCCTGTTATCGGCGCTGTTACAAACGGTGAAAAAGACAAATCACGGTTACATGGCTGTTGCGAAGTCCGGCGAAACCTGCGCAAGCGTAAACGCTACTGTAAGCGGACAGAACTCAACATCATACAACAATACATGGTTTGAGTTCAAGGTAAGAGCAGAGGATACCTACTACATGGGTAACCGTAAGCTCACGGTTTACGAGCAGGGCAAGATAAATCAGCCCAACCTCACGGTAGGCTATTATCCTCTTGCAAAGGAAAACCTTTCTTATGTTGATATTGCGGAAGCATACAGAAACTACCTTATCGAGCAGAAGGGATTCAAGGATAAGAGCGACAATATAACAAACAGCTATTATCTTGACCTTTACGGCGGTACGATAAAGGCACAGTCGATCGCAGGCTTCCCTGTAAATCTTGAAACTGCCGCTACAACATATGAGCAGGCTCAGGAAATAATAAAAGCATCTCAATGAGCTTGGCGTTGACGATATTGTTGCAAACTACAACGATTTCAACGGCGCAGGCATCAAGGGTATGATCACAGCCGATGTAAATTACGCAGGAACGCTTGGCGGCAAGGACGCATACAAGAGTCTTGCGGAATATGTAGGCTCGATAAACAGCAAGCTGTTCGCAAGTGCGGGAATCACCTACATGAAGGACAGCGGTAACGGCTACAGCTACACGCTGAACGCCTGCAAGGCTATAACAAAGGCTTATGCAACAACGAATAACTGGGATATTGCATTCGGCATTCCGAACCAGGTAAGACTTGTTACAAAGACAACCTTGTCACCTTATTACTGGCGGATCTTTACAACAAGATCAGGCAAGTCGTTCACAAGCGAAGGAATAACAACGATAAGCCTTGATGACGCTACAACGTTGCTCTACAGCGACTTCAGCCGTGAGAATTATTCCAGAACAGATACAATGAACAAGCTGGTAGAAGGCTACAAGCAGTTCAAGGACGCAGGCTTCACGCTTCTTGCAAGCGGCGCTAACGCTTATGCGCTCCCCTATGTTGATTATCTGACAAACGTACCTGTTACATCAAGTAACTTCGATCTGTTTGACTATGACATTCCGTTCTATGAGATCGTTATCCACGGTTACCTGCCTTACACAACAAAGGCGGTAAATGCAAGTGCAAACGCAAACGATACTATCATGCTTGCACTTCTTACAGCAACACCTGTTCACTATGATATGATGTATGCCGATCCTAACGATTTCACAGACAGCGATTACGAGACGCTCTTCTATTCAAACTACAAGGGCTGGCTCGAACCCTCGGCTAAGGTTTACAAGCTCTATCAGGACGAACTGAAGGACTTCGCAAATCTCCACATCACAGGATACAACAGAATTTCCGGCGATGAGATGGAAACCGAGTTTGACGGCGGAAAGACAATCAGGGTAAATACCAGAGAAATGACTCTCACCGTCAACGGCAAGGAAATCGATCTTGCACAATATGGACTGAAGGGAGAAACAGATGAATAATTCGAATTTCAACCCGAATGAAGAAATTGAAGCAATGAAGACGACCGACGCCGCCGAGACTCCGTTGATGACACACCCGCAGCCGACAAGGCTGTGGCTGCCGAAACGGCAACAGAAGCAACAGCTTCAGAGCCTGATGTAAAGCAGGAAACGGTCGAGGAAACAGCTTCAGAGCCTGCCGATAAGGCAGACGACGCTGACGAGGCACCGGCTTCCGCCGCTTACAAGTCGGCACATATGACCGCAGCTGCTGCGGCACTGAACGTTGAGGGTGAAGAGGTGGACATCCGCCGCAGACAACCCAGAGTTCAGAAGGAAATCAAGAAATCCCGTATTTCATACGAGAAGAAAAAAGGACTTTACGGTTACGGATTCATAGCAATATGGATCGTTGGCGTAATCTATATGTTCATTGTGCCGATATTCAAGTCGGCGTGGTACTCAATGTGCTACACAGAGCTTGTTTCAACAGCAGAGCAGGCAGCACAGAGAGGAATGACCTCGGCAGGTATCTATACCGAGTGGAACAACTTCGGAAACTATGAGGAGGCTCTTTTCAAGAACCAGGATTACCTCCCAAAGCTTACCGAGTCACTTGGTGCAATGGTACCGCAGGTTATCGTAGTAATGATATTCTCGCTGTTTATCGCACTTCTTCTTAACCAGAAGTTCAGAGGCAGAACATTCGCAAGAGCGGTATTCTTCTTACCGGTACTTGTTGCGACGGGTCCTGTACTGGCGGTAATCAAGGGTGATATATCGACCAACGGTATTTCGAGCGGTGAGCAGTTCAGCGCACTGTTCCAGACCGACCTCGTCGATGAGCTGTTGCAGTTCTTAGGTATATATAATCTGAACGAACAGCTGACCACGACGATACAGACGATAACGAGTGATATTTTCAACCTATTATGGAGTGCCGGTATTCAGATACTGATATTCCTTGCGGCGTTACAGCAGATACCGACTTCGGCAAAGGAAGCGGCATCTATGGAGGGCGCTACGGGATGGGAATTCTTCTGGAAGATAACGTTCCCGATGATAAGCCCGATGATATTGGCGAACCTGATTTATACGGTTATCGATACGTTCATCGATTCGGAAAACCCGGTTATGTCAATAGTTCTTGCACAGTCAAGAAGCTTAAGATACGGTCTTTCGGCGGCTATGGCATGGATCTACTTCCTGATAGTTGCGGTTGCACTTGCAATTATCGTTGCTATTGTATCTAAGTTCGTATTCTATGAAAATGATTAAGGAGGTGTAGTTGTGAGCGAAAAAGATTTAGAACAGTTCAATGCAGATGTTCAGGGAAAACGGAAGCAGCCACAGCTGCACCTGTCGATAACGCTTCTCCGGAAGCGATCGGCGAGGCTATAAAGGAGATCAACGGCGAGGCTGACGCTTCTGCCGCTCCCGAAAAGGCTGATGACGAACTTCAGGTAGGTGTTATCAAGCCTATCGCAACAGGAAAGCCCGAATCAAAGAGAGCTTTGAAGAAGGCTGAAAAGAAAAAGGCTAAAGAGCTTAAGAATATCTACCATGTAAGCAACTGGCAGATAATCAAGAATTACCGTAATTACAACCAGCAGGAAAGAAAGCACTACAAGTACATCTTCAGAAGAAGAATTACCGAAAAGGTATGGCCTGTTTTCCGTTTCCTTATCCTGTTCGGTCTGGGATTCGTAATTCTCTATCCTATGCTTTATATGCTGTCTACGGCAATCAGACCCCAGACAGAAATGAGCGACCCTTCGGTAATGTGGATACCAAAGGAAGTTATATTCTCCAACTTCGTTGACGTGTGGGTTGCAATGAATTTCCCGAAGGTACTTTTGCAGACTATACTTGTAAACGTAGTATGCTCGATGATACAGGTCGTTACATGCGGTGTTACGGGCTACGGATTTGCACGATTCAAGTTCAAGGGCAAGGGACTTATGTTCGGTATCGTTATCTTACAGATCATCGTACCCGTACAGGTAATCCTTATCCCTCTGTATATGCAGTTCAGATTCTTCGATATATTCGGTCTGATAAAGCTGATTACAGGCAATGCGGTTAACCTTGTAAGTACGCCTATGGCACTTTATTTACAGGCGTTCTTCTGCAACGGTATCAGAGCAGGCGTATTTATTCTTCTGTTCAGACAGTTCTTCAGAGGACTGCCCAAGGACCTCGAAGATGCCGCTTATCTTGATGGCTGTGGACCTTTCATGACATTTATCCGTGTTATGGTGCCTAACGCTAAGACTTCGTTCTTAACAGTATTCATCTTCTCAATCGTATGGTACTGGAACGACTCTTATGTAACGGGTATGTTCTTCACTGACCCGTATACGATAGCGATGGAAATCGACCGTCTCGGAACAACGATGATGGTTTATTTCACGGAGAGCAAAACGGTATGGCGAGCGACTATCTCGTATGGATAGAAGCAGGATGCCTTATGTCACTTATGCCGATACTTATTATGTATATCTTCTTACAGAAGCAGTTCGTTGAAGGTATCGAACGTTCAGGTCTTGCCAACTAAGCGGGCGGCAATGTGCCGCTTCAAATTCGCCTTTTGAAAGAATGGCGATATTTGCAGGTTACGTTGACGGTGGTTTGAACGATAGTGAAAACATAAATTAAGGGGAGTATCGGAAGATGCTCCTCTTTCTATATCCGTTTTTATCGGACAAACAGAGGAAATATAGCAGGAGGGTAAAACATGAATGATGTATGCCGGATGATAAAAAAGCAAACAATAACGAACTTTAGCAATATGGAAACGGCGATAAAGACATACGACAGAAATGCGTCAGTCTGCGGTACACCTGCGTGGCGGTATGTGTATCACGCTATTCACTCGGCGGACAAGTGGTTTTTCAATCCGTCAAAATTCACAGAACCGGATTTTCACGAAAACGGAATGGATAATCCCGATAATCCTTGCAATGTTGTTCTGAGCGATACAGAGTTGCTCGATTATTTGCATAAAGTGCAGATAAAAACAGAAAACTATCTTGATAATCTGAGCGACGAAGAGCTTAACGAAAAGCCCGACGGGTGTGAATATACAAGGCTTGAGCTTATCTTAGGGCAGTTTCGGCATATTTCCTCGCATATCGGAATGATAAACGGTCAGACTATAGAGAGAACAGGGAAGATTCCCTATGTTTTCGGGCCTTGACGGAAAGCAGACAGACAAATTATATGACGAATAAGAACGAAGGAACAGAAGATGTACATTGATTTTCATATACACGCTTATGCGGACGAAATAGCGGACAGGGCGGTGCAGAAGCTGAAGGATACGGCAAACTGCAATGTTTTATACTAACGGAAGAATAGACGATACAAGGCAGAAGCTGGAAGAGTGGGGCATTGATTACGGCGTTTTACTGCGGTTGCAACAAAGCCGACACAGCAGACGACTATAAACAGCTGGGCAAAGGAGCAAAATCACGGCAACATAATATCATTCGGCACGGTGCATCCGGACAGTGATGAACTTTACAGTGAGCTTGAACGGATATCGTCCTTGGGGCTTCACGGTGTTAAATTACATCCGGATTATCAGGGGCATTTTATGTTCGAGCCGTGTATGCAGAGGATTTATGAAAAATGCGGTGAACTCGGACTGCCTGTTATTCTTCATATGGGATATGACCCTATATCATCTATGACATTCCACGCAATGCCGGCAGACCTTGCCGAAATGGCGAAGAAGTATCCCGACTGCACATTCATCGGGGCGCATATGGGCGGAATGGCAAACTGGGAGCGTGTACTGTATTATATCAAGGACGCAAGGAATATCTATTTTGACACCGGCGTACTGTGCAGAGTATATGTCGGACGAGATGTTTATGGAAATGTTCAGGGCTTACGGCGAGGACAGGATATTGTTCGGAAGCGACCTTCCGTGGAGCGATCCGCACGATGAGATAAGAATGATAGACAGAATGCCGATAAGCGACAGCGCAAAGGATAAGATATTTTATAAAAATGCGGCGAAGCTGTTGAAGATAGATATATAAAATAAAGGACGTGACTTTGGCGGTCACGTCCTTGTCTTATATTCGGTTATTCGGCGTCTTTACCTGCCGCCGCAAGTGCTATGGCACATTCGATACGCTTTTTTTCTGAAGCTCGCAGGACAGCTTGTGGGGCTTCTTTACATCGCCCTCATAGATAAAGCTGTTTGCGTTACAGCCGCCCGAGCAGTAGAATCTTGCCCAGCAGTTACCGCAGTTTTTCTTTGCTGTAGATATGTATACCTGCAAAGTAATCCTTTATCTTCTGATCAATCTTGTCTGAGAAAATGTCGCCCATCTTCCATTCTTCGATACCTACGAACTGGTGGCAGGGGTAAATATCGCCGTCGGGGGTAACGGCAACATATTCGTTGCCGCATCCGCATCCACGCAGACGCTTTACGGCGCAGGGACCCTGATTCAAGTCTATCATAAAGTGGAAGAAATTGAACTTACGGTTATTTGCGAGCTTCTGCTCCTCCATCAGCTTTTCAAGTCTGTCATATTCGGCGAATATAGTGGGGAGGTCGCTCTCTGTGATAGCGTAGGGCATTTCGGGATCGGTCACAACAGGCTCTACGGAGAGCTGTTCGAAGCCGAGATCGCTTATATGCAGAACATCGTTTGCAAAATCCAGATTGTACTTTGTGAACGTACCTCTTACATAGTAGTCCTTTGTACCTCTGCCGGCTACCAGCTTCTGATATTTCGGAACGATTATGTCGTAGCTTCCCTTGCCGTTCGGAGTGGGGCGGATATTATCGTTTACTTCTTTTCTTCCGTCAAGCGATAATACGCAATTTGACATTTCCTTGTTTATATAATCTATTTTTTCATCGTCAAGGAGCATACCGTTTGTTGTAATGGTGAAGCGGAAGTTCTTGCCGTGCTGTTTTTCTATGCTTCTTGCGTACTTTACGGTTTCGACTACGGTATCCCAAGCCATCAGAGGCTCGCCGCCGAAGAAGTCGACCTCAAGGTTTCTCTGTTGGCGCTGTGCTTGATAAGGAAGTCCATAGCTCTTTTTACCCGTTTCGGGCTTCATCAGCATTCTGTCACCGCCGAAGTCGCCTGTCTGGGCAAAGCAGTATTTGCATCTTAAGTTACAGTCGTGGGAAACGTGCAGGCACATAGCCTTGATAGGAGCCTTCATAGCCATTGCGGCGTACTGCTCGTAATCGTCCTCGGTGAAGAGCATTTTTGCGTCATAAAGCTCTTTAAGCTCTGCGTAGCATTCCTTTACATCTTCCTTGTCGAAGCCGTCCATCTTAGCGATTATCTCATCGGGACATACATCTGCAAAGGGGGGAGCGACATAGTCGAGGAGCTTATAAGTCAGCTCGTCCACAACGTGAACGCCGCCGCTGCATACGTCAAGTACAATGTACTGACCGTTTTGCTCATACTTATGTATCATTTCTTTCATTGGTCTAATCCTTTTCTGAGTTATATAAGGCGGTTTTCCGCCGAAATATTCAAACAAGCCAAAAGCTCCGTATTTTTAGGGAGCTTTGCCTGCTCTGCGTTGACCCGTTTTACGAAAAACCGTTGCCTTATCTGCGTGAAAAAAGCAGGGACAAAGGGGCGGCAGCCCCCCGATATTTTCTCCCTCCCTTAAGGGAGGGGGCAGGGGGGAGGGCTGACCTTTGCCGTAAAACAGAACAGAACAAGCCAAAAAGCTCCGTATTTTTAGGGAGCTTTGCCTGCTCTGCGTTGACCCGTTTTACGAAAAACCGTTGCCTTATCTGCGAAAAAAAAGCAGGGACAAAGGGGCGGCAGCCCCGATATTTTCTCCCTCCCTTAAGGGAGGGGGCAGGGGAGGGCTGACCCTTGCCGTAAAACAGAACAGAACAAGCCAAAAGCTCCCGTATTTGTTCGGGAGCTTTCAAAGCTTTTCTCTTACCCGTGGCTTACTTGTTTAAAGCCTCGCACTTCTGGTTAGCTACTGTGCAGCTTGTCTTGCAAGCAGACTGGCATGATGTCTGGCATCTGCCGCAACCGCCCTTAGCAGCTGTTTCCTTGAGGTTAGCCTTGTTAACAGTCTTAATGTGCTTCATGAAAAACACCTCCGTTTATGTTATCATTCTAATTGTATCATAAAGATACGGAAATTTCAATAGTTATTTTGAAAAATTACATCCAACCGCAGTCGTCGTATTCGCTCCACTTGTCCTCAAGCTGTTGCTGTTGTGACGCAAACTTCATAACGATATAGGCAACGCACGCTACAACAGCTATGAGAGCGCCTATAACGGGAATGACATAATTCTTTTTTTCTTTTTTTCTTCCATAGTATTTTTCCTTTCGGTATTATTAAAGCCTGACGGCAGATTTACATATTAAGATATTCCTTATAGATCTCCGACTTTGAGAACGGGGTTTTTCCTGCGACCTGTCTGCAGGCATCGGACGGCTTTATTCCGCCGTCAACCAGCTCTTTTTGCCATAAGTGCGGCATCGGAAAGCGTAATATCCTCGTTTTCCTTTACCTTTGGTTTTCCCTCGACCACAAGCACATATTCGCCTCTCGGCGTGAGCTCCTTGTAGCGTTCTATCATTTCTGATATAGTACCCTTGATAACTTCCTCGTGTATCTTGGTAAGCTCTCTGCAAAGGGCTATCTGTCGGTTTCCGAGAACTCTGTACAGATCGTCGAGCGTGTTTTTTTCAGCTTGGGGGCGCTTCATAGAATATAAGCGTTCTTGAAAAGTCCTTGATTTCGTCAAGGTGTTCGTCACGTTGTTTTTGGTAACGCTTAAAAATCCCTCGAAGCTGAAGCGTGAGGTATCAAGTCCGCTCATACAAAGTGCCGTTATTGCGGCACTGGGGCCGGGTACGCTTTCTATTTCAACGCCGTGCTCGTGGCACTCTCTTACAAGCTCTTCGCCGGGGTCGGATATGCAGGGCATACCTGCGTCGGTCACTATGGCGCAGGTTTCGCCGTCAAGCAGACGGGCGGTTATATCCTCGCCACGCTTGTTACCGCTGAACTTGTGATAACTCACCATAGGCTTGCTTATAGAGAAGTGGGTAAGCAGCTTCTGAGTTACTCTTGTATCCTCTGCGGCGATAAAATCGACCTTGCCGAGCGTTTCGACCGCTCTCGGTGACAGGTCCGACAGATTTCCTATCGGAGTGCCGACTATATATAATTTTCCTGCCATATTTCTGTGTCAGCCTTTCTTCATTTTTGTGCCGTAGTAGATTCTGTTCATTTCATCGCTGTAGCCGTTGTCACTGTAAACCTCAAAATCGGGGAGAAGCTCCATTCCGGGTTTGCCACCCTTTTTTCCGCTTATAAGCACGAGCCACGGCTTACCGCCTGTGCGGTTCACTACATTCTGCATAACCTTCGGCTCTATCCCGTGCGAACGCATAGAGCAGATGACATCGGCAAGGCGAAGCGGTATCTGGCATATTTTAAGACTTCCGCCATATTTTAAAAGCGACGCTGAGGTTTTCATAACATCGTCGATATTGCACAGTATCTCGTGTCTTGCCGCCGCCTGTACATCGGAAAGGCGTTCCTCGCCCGAGCCTTTTTCCAGTAGGGCGGATTTACCGTAACTATGTCGAAGTATTCACGGGGTACGCCCTGCGGGTCTTTAAGGTCGCAAAGCACAGGCTTTATTCTGTCCGAAAGGTTATTTTCGGCAACGCTTCTATCAAAAAGCTCTACCGCTTCGGGCATTATCTCGATGCCGTATATTTCTTTCGGGGGCTTTTTGGATATGTTTCTGCACATTATCAGCGGAACTATACCGCAACCTGTACACAGGTCGCACACCACCTTATGGTGAGGTGCGGGGTCAGCAAAATCCGCAAGGAGAAATGCGTCAGTGCCGAAACGGTGATCCTCGGAAACATATATCTTTGTGCCGGAAAGGTCGAAGCTCTCGTATTTTTCTGCCATATCAGCCTACCAGTATATTTCCCTCGGGGAGAATCCTGTTCTTGTCCGAGTTGTGATTTTTTTTCTTATTATAAGAGAGGTCATAAGCGTTACGGGACCGATCCTGCCTGCAAGCATGGTGAATACCATTATCAGCTTTGCGGGGACGTTCATCTCTGCGGACGCACCTACAGAGAAGCCTGTAGTAGAGAATGCGGAAACTACCTCGAATATTGTTTTCTGAAGCGACATACCCTCACAGCACATAAGTATGCCTGTGAATGAAACGGCTATAAGAGTCAGCGACAGAACGATAACGGTGAATGTTTTATATATAGCGTCACGCTTTATCCTGTGACCCATAAGATAGGTATCCTCTCTGCCCTTCAGCACGGAAATTTTTTACCGTACAAACGACAAGTGCGACGGTCGTTATCTTGATACCGCCTGCTGTAGATGCAGGAGCGGCACCGATGAACATAAGGATAGTGATAATTATTCTTTTGTAAAGGGCATAAGATCGTTCATATCAAAGCAGGGGAAGCCTGCGGTACGGGAGCTTGCACTTAAAAATATAGAGGTCAGAATTTTTTCTCCTACGGGCATCTGTCCGAGCGTGTCCTGATTTCCGAATTCTACTATAAATATTATAGCCGCGCCGACAAGCAGCATAACTGCGGCCATTATAAGAACCAGTTTTGTGTGCAGGAGAAGCCTTTTTGCCTTGCTGTAATGCCTTATATTACGCCATACGATAAAGCCCAGACCTCCGGTCGTTATAAGCACAATGAGAGTTATCATAACTAAAGGGTTATTTGTATATTCGCTGAGTCCCACAGCTCCGGGTGTTGCTGTGAGCAGGTCAAAGCCTGCGTTGCAGAAAGCGGAAACGGACAGGAATATCGCTTCGAAAATTCCGAGTGCGCCGAAGTCGGGAACGAAGACAAACGAAAGTATGACAGCGCCGACAAATTCGATGGCAAACGAGTAAAGGACAATTTCATAGAAAAGCCTTTTCGGTGTGGTTTCGAGGGCATTGTCGGTAAGGTCGCTTGCGGCGATCTTTACGGTTGACCAGCCCAGCTTTTTGCCGAGTATAAGGTTGATGAACGTTACCAAGGTCAGAAAGCCGAGACCGCCGACCTGTATAAGAGCGAGTATGACACCCCTGACCGAAGCCGTTGAAATAATTGAAGGTATCCAAAACGGTTATTCCGGTAACGCAGGTCGCGCTTGTGGCGGTGAACAAGCAGTCTATGAAGCTGCTGAACTGACCGCTTTTTGAAGATATTGGCAGGAAAAGAAGTGTTGCACCTGTCAGTATTATGATGGAAAAGCCCAGTACGAGCATCCTTGACGGTTGCATTTGTCGGGTTTTCTTTTTGAGTTTAGGCATTTTGGTTTATATCTCTCCTTAGCATTTGCAAAGATGTTATTTACTCTCGGAAAGGGTATTGTTTCCGGGCTTTTCGGGCGGTTCGCCGTTATCGTGGCGGATCGCATTATTTCCTATCGCATAGACGTTTATATCGTTGATGCGTCCGATAAGCACGCAGGCACCGCTGGCCTTTACGGAGTCGGAGCTTACAACGTAGCAATCTGTCGGCAACGTTCCGCCCTCTTTAATATATTTTACCGTTGACGACTGGTTGTAATACTGGATACTCATAGCTGTCATACGGTCATTGTCGTAAACTATTATGGTTTTGTTTTCTGTGCCGCCGGAATATTCAGCGATACAGCGGTTTATCTCAAGTGTGTCTGAAACATTTTCACGGCTTTCTTCCGCATAGCCGAAAAGACCGCTTGAAGCGGACGATACGCAGGCATAACAGATAACGCCCGTGAATATAAAAGCGGTTATTACGGAAGCGTGGTTTTTTGTACAGCACACAACGGGTACCGCCGCCGCAAACACGGTGAAAAGAAGGCATATAGGGTAAAGCATATCAGAGCTTGTAAGTCCGACGGACGAGTCGCATCCGATAAGCATAGAGGTGATGCCCGGTGTCATTACGTTGCTGAGTATCTGTCCGCCCGACTGAGTGCAGTTATACATCAGCAGTGCGGCGGTTGCTGCAAGACCGTTCCCGGTCACAGAGATAAGAAGCCTTGTATAGCTTATGCCGTACACGAAAATATAGCAGAAGAACAGGAGGATAAAGGGAATCGTTACGGCAAATACCGACGCTGCGCCGAATACCGTATCCTGTGCCGAAATGTCACAATCGGCTTTTATGAAAGCGTCAAGGGGAACGGCGAATATAAGCATAAGCGTACACAGCACGCCCATTGACACGAATCTGTCGTCATAATACTGCTCCTCCTTGTGTCTTTTACAGCGGATGAAGCTGACAAGTGCAATTACGGCAAAGGTGACACCCGCGCCGCCAAGTCCCCACGAGGATACTATGAAGTAATATAAGCGACCGCCTATAAGAGTAAGCAGAGCCGCACTGTTTTCGGATAAAGCCTGCAAAGAGCCTGCGACCGATTGCAATATACCTCCGGAATAAGCGTAAAGGTCTTTTGTGAGCCACGTCAGAATAATATCAGCGGCAAAAAGAAGTATAAATGTTATTGCGTATGTGCTGAAATATATGCTTTTTCTGGCTCCTGCGAGCTTTACATAAAGACAGTAAAGGCATACGGCGAGGAACACACCTGCGCACGACGGCGACAGGAAATAAGCACAGGCAGTAAGAATGCCTGCGGTGACCGAAGCAAAGAAGGCACCTGCTTTTTTTCCCGTTTTCCTTTTCGCCTCTGAAGATTACAAGCAATAAAAGCCAGACGAAAACGGCGGAAAGCGGTTCTGAAAGTAGATAGTGGGAATAGATAAGCACTGACGGGAATATTCCGCACAGTGCCGTTACGAGAAGCCTCTGCCACAGCTTTTGTGACACCGAGCTTTTCTGTCAGACGGAAAGCGGAAAGAGGGATAAGCGCATAAGCGGCTGAATTTATCAGCATAAACAGCTTATACTGGAACACGGGGTCGGGGCAGAGCATAGTCGGAAGGTAGGGTATTCCACGCAGGAAGCCGCTTATGCTTCCTACGGGCGACATTACACCTGTCCAATCTCTGCCGAGAAATGCGGCGGCGGCCGCCGCTCCCGTAAATTCTTCCTCAAGAGATGCGGTCTGCATAAACATACCGAGTGCAGAGCCTAATATAAAAAACACAAGGAAAACAAGGAGCGACATTCCTTTTTCGCCCTTTTTGCCGTAAAATGTTTTAAGTCTGCTCAAAATGCCGTCCTCCCTTCGTTAATGTCGTTTATCTGCAAAAATATCAGTTTACCAGTTCCTTAAGAACGGAGATGCCGATGCCGAGCGTATTGTTGATAAGCTGGAAAACGAGCATCATAGCTATGGCTGTGCAGAAGGAGAATGCTATCGCATAGAATATTCCGGGTTTTCCTGCCGCTTCGATCCTTGCAAGTATGCGCTCACGGCTTTCATCGGGGTATTGCTGTTTTATCGTCTTTATTTTTCTGACCGCAGTTTTCAGATAGAAGTAGTTGAAGAACATAAGCACAAAGATATTCAGCGCAAGGGATACCATAGCGGTAACGACATACGCAACGGCAAGGTCGCTTGAGGACAGGCCGAGATTATCGGCAAAATAGTTGAGAAGAATCCTTGTTTCCGTAATCAGAAAAAGCAACAGCATCATAATAACGCCGAACAGATTCATCCTGCGGTAAAAGCAGTGGATAGGGAAGAACAGGAATGACGCAAAGTTCAGCTTGAGCAATTTGTTGTTTTTTCTGATGTCCTTGAATACAGGAAGATAGTAATATCCGTTCTTTCCGACAAATTTCAGAAGCTCCTGAGCGGTCACGCCGTCAATCGCCTCAAAGTCCTTCTGCTGTTCAAGCAGTTTCCTGTCCATTATCTCACGGTATTCGTCATAGCTTTCAACGTGGAATATTTCAAAGCCGTCCTCGCTTGTTTCGGGCTTGTTTATCCGTGCGGATTCGACGTTTTCGAGATGCTCACGCAGTTCTGCGCTGTCGCCCTTCCACTCGTAGCTGCCGTGCTCGGCGGAGTGTATGCAGGTGCCTACCCTGTTCCAGCACTCACGGTGATACGGAGTGCCGCATTCGGGGCAGACTACAATGTCTTCATCATCAAAGAATTTCATGCCGCAGGCGGCACATTTTTCGTTTTTAAACTGTTCGTGCATTTTATATCCTTAATCTGATTTTGTTCAGTGACTATATTTAATATATTATAACACGGTTTATTCACGCCGTCAAGGTGTGCCTAACCGTGTTAAAACGTTCTCAGACACAGTGCGCCGGCACACCGCATAATTATGCGGGTAAAATCGGCACGTTGTCAAGGTGTAAAAACCGCTTGTATAAGCAGGCGTGACGGTGTATAATAACAGCAGTGAACAGCTTAAAGGAGCGTGGATATGAGAAAAAGGATATTATGGATACAAACGGGCGGAACATTTTCGTGCGAAGGCACAAAAAGCGGACTTGCTCCGCAGTCAAGCGAAGAGCAGGCAGGAAAAATACTGGCGATTATGCCACAGGTTTGCGAAAAATATGATATTGTGCCGATGACGCTGATGAACATAGACAGCAGTGATATGACAATATCCGACCAGAAGCGCATTGCAGATACGATTGATGATAATATCGGAAAATATGACGGGATAGTTATAACGCACGGAACGGACACTATGGCATATACAGCCGCCGCTTTATCGGTCATGACGGAAAATCCGCCAGTGCCGGTCGTGCTTACCGGCTCGCAACGTCCGTTCTTTGACAGCGGCAGTGACGCACCGGCGAACTTTGAGGATGCTCTGGCTGTGGCAGGAGGCGGTACGGTGTGCCGTGTCTGCGTTGTTTTCGGCGGAAAAATTATGGACGGAAGAGATTGTACCAAGATCGATACCGTATCGGATAACGCTTTCACCTGTGTGAAGGGGAATATTGGCACTGTAAAAAGCGGCAGGGTGAAAATCACCTGCAATGAGCCTTGCGTCGGTAAATACAGGTATGACTGCTCTTTATGCAGGGCGGACGGTAAAGTCGCCGTCCTTGATATGCATCCGTCATTCAACCCGGATATGATAAAAATGCTGTATGAGGGCGGTATCAGGGGCTTTGTCATACGCTGTTACGGGGCAGGCGGAATACCCGAAAAAGTGAGGACGGCGCTCGGCAGAGTAATAGCCGTGGGAGCAAAAGCGATTGCGGTTACTCAGTGCCTTTACGGAGGGGTTGACCTTGATATTTACGCTGTGGGCACAGACGCAAGAAAGGCGGGTATATCGGACGGAGGGTATATGACGACCGAGTATGCCGTGGCGTGGATGATGAGGGAGGTGGGGAGAGATTGATGTTATTACAACCTCATATTGCTGTGCTTTCGCCATTCAACAAAAGAGATTTATATTAAAATGTTTTTAGACACTGTGTAGCAGTAATGACAACATATTGTTTTTGTAGACTTTTTGTGCTATAATGGTAAACAGCATAGGGGTTATTTTTATGACTTACAACTATAACAGGCTGTGGAAACTGTTGATAGATAATGGTGTTAGAAAAACGCAAATGCGCTTGCAGGCAGGTATTAGCACAAACATACTTACTAAAACAGGAAAGGGCGAACCTGTTGCAAAGGAAAGCCTTGTAAAGATTGCAAACCGCCTTGAATTGCGGACTTAACGATATAGTGGAAATAACGCAAGAATGTGAGGTGACAAAATGACAGCAAAGATCATCGTGAAATGTATCATTTACAACAGGGCGCTAAATAGATTTCTCTTAGTTCAGAGATGCGAAAATGACCACACGGGTGCAAACACCTGGGAGAACGCAGGCGGCAACATTGAGGACGGCGAAACGCCCGAAGATGCTGTGTTCAGAGAGGTCAAAGAGGAAACAGGCATCACGGATATTGAGATAAAAAAGATCGCTTATGTCAGCATTTTAGAGGGAGAATTGCTCAATCTGCTGATAGTTTATCTCTGCGAAACTGCGACCAAGAATGTTACGGTCAGCTTTGAACATCAGGCTTATGTATGGGCAGATGAGGCACAATGCAGGGAGCTTCTCCCGAAGGCAATCATCCGTGATTTTGAAAAGAATCATGTGTTTGATATTTTACAGAAGACATAAGGCAATCCCTCGGAAACGCTGCAAACGTTTTTGATATACATAGCAGCATCGTTATCCATGCAGAACACCTCATATCAATCTTAGTTACTTGTATTATATCACATTCTTTTAACAATTGCTATAAGAAATATATTTTGTGTAATCGTCACCCGACTGAAACTTCCGCAAGGAACGGCGGCATCGCTTGCATTTGAAAGAAAAAAACGTTTGAAAAAAATGTATATTTCGGCTGTTCTGACGGGATTTTTTGAAATCTTGCATTTTTCGCTTGCAAAATCGAAGGAAATGTAGTACAATTAACATATGTAAACATTCACAAAAATTTGGCGGAATGCCGGAAGGATACTAAAATGCAGGAAGATCTACTTGTTCAGATTGAAAATAAAATGAGCACATTCTCGAAAAGTCAGAAGCTCATAGCAAACTATATTATAAACAGCTATGAAAAGGCGGCTTATATGACCGCTCTGAAGCTCGGAAACGCAGTAAACGTCAGTGAATCCACCGTGGTGCGCTTTGCCATAGAAATGGGCTTTGAGGGCTATCCGGAGCTTCAGAAGAGCTTACAGTCGCTGATAAAGAACCGTCTTACAGCGGTACAGCGTATCAATATTACAAATGACCGTATCGGTGATGACGGAGTGCTTAAGAATACGCTCACACAGGATATGGACCGTATCCGCAGAACGCTTGAGGAAATCGACCCGAAGGTTTTTGACAGGGCCATAGAGAAGATATGCTCGGCAAGAAGAATATATATACTCGGCGCTATGAGCAGCAGTATTCTCGCAAGATTTCTTGATTATAACTTCCAGCTTATATTCGACAATGTGCATTTTGTACAGGCTATCAATACAAGCGGTATCTATCAGCAGATCATACATATGAACAGCGAGGATGCATTTATAGCAATATCTTTCCCCAGATATTCGCAGAGTACGATAAAGGCTACGGCATACGCAAAGAAATGTAACGCAAACGTTGTGGCTATAACCGACAGTGTGACATCGCCGCTCGCCGCTTATGCGAACGAACTGCTTATAGCAAGGAGCGATATGGCAAGCTTTGCGGATTCGCTCGTTGCTCCGCTCAGCCTGCTCAATGCGATAATCGTTGCGGTAAGTGCAAGAAACAAGGACAACATTGAGCAGACCTTCGGCAAGCTGGAAAAGCTGTGGGAAGAAAACCAGGTATATAAAAAGGACGTATAATGAACTACGACTTAGCAATAATCGGCGGAGGTGCGGCAGGTATGGCTGCCGCCGTTTTTGCCTCTGAGAACGGTGTGCGCACCGTTGTGATCGAGCATAACAGACAGCTCGGAAAAAAACTCTCCATAACGGGCAAGGGCAGGTGCAACGTCACAAACAACAGCGACAACGACAATATAATGAAGAACATACCCACAGGAAGCCGCTTTCTATACAGCACTCTTGCGGGTTTTTCGGCGTATGATACAATGAATTTCTTCGAGGGGCTTGGAGTGCCTCTTAAAACGGAGAGAGGAAACCGTGTTTTCCCTGTTTCAGACAGTGCAAAGGATATAGTTGAGGCACTGAAAAAACGCATGGGTACGCTTGGCGTCAAGGTTATCACAGCACACGCAAAAGGCGTTATAACCGAGGACGGCAGGGTAAAAGGAGTAAGGCTCGGTGAGAGCGAGGTTTATGCAAATAGCGTCATAATAGCGACGGGCGGAGCGTCCTATAGCGGTACAGGCTCGGACGGCAGCGGATATGAGATAGCACGGGCGCTCGGTCATACGATAGTAGAACCAAAGCCTATGCTTGTGCCGATATGCGTAAAGGAAAGCTGCTGCTGTGATATGTCGGGGCTTAGCCTTAAAAATGTAACGCTGTCGCTTATTGATACGGCAAAGAACAAAGCTGTGTACAGGGAGCAGGGAGAAATGCTGTTCACGCACTTCGGGGTCAGCGGTCCGCTGGTGCTGTCCGCATCGGCTTATGTCAAGAAAAGCACTTACAGGCTTGAGATAGATCTGAAGCCTGCGCTTGACGATAAAAAGCTGGACGCAAGGCTGCTCCGTGACTTTGGCGAACAGCACACAAAGCAGATTTCTACTGTTATGAGAGGGCTGTTACCACAGGCTATGGTAGAACCTGTGCTTGACAAGGCAGGAGTTGCGGTCGATACAAGGATAAGCGAGATCACAAAGGTGCAAAGAGCGGCAATTGTAAATGCGCTGAAGCACTTTGATCTTACGGGTGACGGGACTAAGACCGATAGAAGAAGCTATAATCACAGACGGAGGAGTATCGCTCAAGGAAATAGACCCGAAAACGATGGGTTCGAAGCTGATTGACGGGTTATATTTTGCAGGGGAGATAATCGACTGTGCGGCTTATACGGGCGGATATAATTTACAGATAGCGTTTTCAACGGCACACAGTGCGGCTACGGCGGTGGCGGCGAGTCGCCGCTGACAGCGGCAATGTGCCGCTTCAAGTTCCGCCTTTAATACTGTTGCAGTACATCTGAGGACGGCGAAACGGCGGGGTTACACGAAGCGGTGATTAGTAGATAAGCGGTCACGGTGATATGCTGTGACCGCTTTTATATTATCGCTAACAGACCTTACGCTCCTCATTGGCATCTTCAAAACCACACTATCACACTCGCTTTTCGTAAAGCCAACATTTATATGTGCCGATATGCTTTCACATCCGCACTATCCCTCGAAAAGCACTATTTTCTCGCCTCCCTTGTCAAAGGGAGGTGGATTGACGGCAAGGCACAAGCCTTGATATTATTGCTTCCTACTTGCGATATATCAGCCTTTTTTATTTATCGAACTTTTCTGCCGTCAAGACGGAGGGATTGCTTTCCTACCGCACCCTTTCCGTTTCTCTAACACCACCGTTAATAATCCCTCGTCACGCACTAAAATCGCCTCCCTTGCCAAAAGTGAGGTTCTGTTGCTCGGTCAAGCCGAGCCAACTATGGTGGGGATTGAATTTGATAGGAGCAGAATGCAGAATATTTAAATAATGTTATTTGGGCGGCTGTGAGCCGCTTCAAGTTCCGCCTTTAATGCTGTTGCAGTACAGCAAAAAGATAGTGAAACGGTGGAGTTACACGAAGCGGTGATTTATAAAACGGCGGGCGATGGCTGTATGCTTGACAACGGTGGGAAAAGGTGATATACTAAACCTATATCAAACCGTTGACCGAGAGTAGTAATATCGGCAGAGATACCACAGAAAGGAGCCGCATAAGCTGAAAAGCGGTGTATTTATCCGATACGAATGGACTTGCGAGGGCAGACCGAAAGCGATTAAGCGAGTAGTTTCTGACGGAAGGCTCTGACCGTTACACAGAGAGCGCATTTTTATGTGCGTAACAATAAGGTGGCTTGCAGATACAGCTTCTGTTCCTTATTCGGAACGGGAGCTTTTTTATTAAGCCGTATAAAAAATGAGGTAAATATTATGAGCAAGATTATTTTAACGGGTGACAGACCCACAGGCAGACTTCACATAGGACACTATGTAGGCTCGCTCAGACGCAGAGTGCAGTTACAGAACACGGGCGATTTTGACGAAATATACATCATGATCGCAGACGCACAGGCGCTGACCGATAACTTCGACAATCCCGAAAAAGGTACGCAGTAACATAGGCGAGGTAGCACTTGACTATATGGCGGCAGGACTTGACCCCGAAAAGTCAACGATATTCATTCAGTCGATGATACCTGAGCTTACCGAGCTTACATTCTACTATATGAACCTTGTTACAGTATCAAGATTACAGCGTAACCCTACCGTAAAAGCGGAAATTACGATGAGAAATTTCGAAGCAAGCATACCTGCAGGCTTCTTATGCTATCCGATAAGCCAGACCGCCGATATTACAGCCTTCAAGGCTACGACGGTACCGGTAGGCGAGGATCAGCTGCCTATGCTCGAACAGGCAAAGGAGATAGTCCACAAGTTCAACTCCATCTATGAGCCTGTGCTTGTTGAGCCGGAAATATTACTTCCCGAAAACGAGGCTTGTATGCGTCTGCCCGGCACTGACGGCAAGGCAAAGATGAGCAAGTCGCTGGGCAACTGCATTTACCTTGCGGATAGCCCCGCAGACATCAAGACAAAGATAATGAGTATGTTTACCGATCCGCTTCATATACAGGTGTCAGACCCCGGTCATATCGAGGGCAACACGGTATTCACCTACCTTGACGCATTCTGCACAGACGAGCATTTTGAACGTTATCTGCCCGATTACAAGAATCTTGACGAGCTGAAAGAGCATTATAAGCGTGGCGGTCTTGGCGATATGAAGATAAAGAAGTTCCTTAACAATGTAATGCAGGAGGAACTTGAGCCGATAAGACTGCGCCGTGAGGAACTTGCGAAGAATATGGACTACGTTTATGATGTGCTGAAGAAGGGTACCGAAAAAGGCACGTCAGTGTGCGGCTCAGACTATGAGCGAGGTCAAGAAGGCTATGAAGATCGATTATTTCGGTTAAGGCGTGAATAAATGAATATAATAACAGCCGTATTTGTTTTATGAGCAAATACGGCTGTTTCGGATTGTAGAAAAGTCTTTTATTTGATATACTTCTGTTATACCATTCAGCTTTGCCTATGATAGCAAGCTACCGATAGTTCTTTTTGTCGGACAGCACTTCTCGGGTTCGCTATTCCGTTTAATAACGTTGCTGCTATTCACGCGGGGAGACAACCAAAGGGATCAGGGAGAGGGACTGCTGCCCCTATCCCTGTCCCTTAGGTTTTTTCTCCCTCGTGGCTCCCTCTTTCCTTACCCATACCCTTACCCCGCTGGGGTGTTCGCGGAACTAGAATAACCACCGGAACATTGTATATCCTGTCAAATCAGGGACGCTTAACGCTACACGTCCGCATATTAGTACATATATCTCAGGTTAGTGGCGTTTTTTGAAGAGTCAATGTCAGTGCAGTTGTACAGATACACTCACGAAATTATTAATTCCCTGTCGGTATGGGACATGCTTTCAGCGGTGTTGGTGATATATTTCACTGTGTGGCTTTAATAAACAGCCGTATTTGTTTTATGAGCAAATACGGCTGTTTATTAATCTGTGATCTTACCGTCTGAAATGCGGATGATGCGGTCGCATTTTTCGGCAAGCTGATTATCGTGTGTTACTATGACTATTGTGCGGTTGTCGTTGCGGTTGAGGTCGATGAGAAGCGAAAGAACATCGTTTCCTGTCGAAACGTCAAGGTTGCCTGTAGGCTCATCGCAAAGAAGAACCGAGGGGTCATTGACAAGCGCCCTTGCGATAGCCACACGCTGCTGCTGACCGCCCGAAAGCTCTGACGGGTATCTGCCGAGCAGGTTTTCGACACCCAGCTTTTTACGGTATCGGATATATCGGTTTTGCCCTTTTTGGCAAGCTTTGACGGAAGAAGTATGTTTTCTTTTGCGGTAAGTTCAGGTATCAGATCGTAAAACTGGAACACAAAGCCGATCTTGTTCAATCTGAAATCCGCCAGTGCCGTATCTGCGAGTTTTGTTATGTCGGTATCGTCATAGCAAACGCTTCCGCCTGTTGCCTTATCCAGTCCGCCGAGTATGTTCAGCAGAGTGGTTTTTCCGCTTCCGCTCTTGCCTGTTATTGCTACAAGCTCTCCGTCATCTATGCGTATATCGAGGTTATTTATAGCGGTCACGGCGTTTTCGCCTTTGCCGTATATGCGGGTAAGTCCGGTTGTTGTAATCATTGCCTTTTCCTTTCCTCGTTCAGTTGAACAGAAATTTCAGATGTGAATTTTTTTTTTTGTTGAAAGCACAGTGAGTATAACGGTTATTATCGAGATGGCGATAAAAAATTATAACAAGCGGTTTTATAAGGGGAACCATCCAGAATTCGTCATTCAGAAAACAGTTGTTTATAATATCCGAAGCCGCCGATTCGTCAAAATCGGCTATACCGCTTTCAAGCTGTTCTTTCATAATATCGACCTTATCGTACATCCTGCTTGTAAAGAGTTGTACTCCGTAAGCGGCAAGACCTGCAACAGCGGTCGATATGACCGGTATTCTGAGGTTTGAGATAAACAGCTTTCGCCGTATCCGTGAGAGCGGCGTTCCTAAAGCACGAAGTACGGATATTTCGTAAGACTTCATTCTTATTTTAAGTCCGATACAGCTGAAATAAGCCGCAAAGCCGAGAAGCGACATTATAAGAACAGTGGCGAGAGTACCCCGACATTCTGTTGAATTTGTCTATGGCTTCCTGTTTTTTCATCTCGCCTAAATTGGTACGGGTCATACCTGATGCCGGCGGAACAAGGCCGCCGTCAATATCGGTCGATGAATAGACGCTGTTGTATACTGCTCCTGAGAAGCCCGAAGAAGCCGCACCTGCGGCAGTGGTCAGCAGGAAACATCCGCTGTTTTCTTTTTCCTGAAAGCCGAAATCTAAAAGGCAACGGAGCGTTTTATCCGACAAATTGTTCAGCGTTAGCGTAGCGCCGACAGTGAAAGTATGGTCTGCCACCTTGCCTATGCCGTAATTACTGTCGTTTGCGGTAACGCCCATAATCCGAATGCTGTCACCGACCTTATAGGTGTTACGGCCGCTTTCCTGCACCATAATGACCTTTTCTCCGCTGTTAAGTGCGGAAATGTCGGGCATACCGCCGGAAATATATGAGGAAAGCGCATTCAGCGTCTTTTCATCGGCAAGTCTTATCGGAATATTATAGCAGAATTTGCCGCCGATACCGTCTGAGCCGAAAAAGCTCTTATATTCTTTGTCGGAAAGCTCTGAAACGGAGGCTGCTATGTCATCGTCTGTCTGAAGCGTCGTTTCGGGGCTGTTTTTATAGGCGGAGGTTTCGCTGTCGCACACAGCAAAGGTGTTTTTTCGATATGTCCGAAAGACAGGGCATCGGTGAATTTTTCCGTGTCGTTGTCAGACAGACCGTAGGTGTAGCCGTAATTTGCTATTTTAAGGTTGTGTGCTTCATCTTGTCCGAGAGAGGTCGCCGTTATCGGAGGGCAGGATAAATAATCGGCTATGCCGTCCTCCTCCATATCGAGTGAATCAAGCGAACCGATAGTATAGGTCGGCGGAAAGTCAAACAAAAGCCAGTTCATTACTACCTTTCCGTCACGGGTGTATCGCATATAGCCGAGAACGGTACCGAATACTATCAGTGACAGAGCGACGGTCTGTATAAGCGTTATGCCCTTACTGCCGAGCGAACGTGAAAGCATACCTTCCGCCGAATCTGAACAGTGGAGCAATCTTTTTTTCTTTTGCTTTTTGACGAAAGAGTGATCGGTATAAACACAAGGTATCCGAGTGTGATGGTTATTGCAGAGAATATAACGGCGATAATAAGTGGGTCGGCGGTCGCACCGAGAACGATAGGATCGGTCGTAAAGGCACTGTATCCGCTCATACCCATAATTCCTGTACGCACGGAGTAGGAAACGGAATAGAACAGTATGCCGAGAGCTATTCCGAACACGGTCTGAGCGACAAAAAGCATAACCGCTTCGGTTGCGTACATAATAGCGCTTTTGCTTTTTGAAAAGCCTATTTTGTGTAAAAGACGGTCGGTGTTTTCTCTTTCCCTGAAAACTATATTAAGCACGCAGATAAAAAGACAATACGGCAATCAATGCACAAATGGACGACATGATAATAAGCCAGAGCGTATTTCTGTTGATAAGATGCTGTTCATCGGCGATATTTTTCTTCGTGGTTGTTTGCGTAGAAATGTAAATATGCATCATCGCCGTTTTGCGATGAATATTTTTCTTCAATCAAGGTAACAAACTCACGGTCGGAAATCCCGAAAATGCTGAGCTCGCCGCTTTCCTTATTTTTGACTGTAATGCCGCCTCCTCCGTACAGGTCGATAGTGTAGCCTGTTGTCGCAGTGTCTGACGGTTTTCCGACATATATAAGAGGAAGGGGATCGGGAGGTATCTCATCGTCATCGGTATATTCGGCTTTTTCGCACAGCGGTCTTTCGGAGTACGCCTTATCGATAATGCCCGTAAGAATATACTGCTTGCCGTTTATTGTTATGCTGTCACCGGTTTTTCCGAGATAACCGACACTTTCAAGAAGCGACTGCTCGACAGCGGCTTCATTTTCCGAAACAGGCATCGAACCGTTTTTCATCGGAACGTGAAGCAAATCGCAAGCCTTGTCTGTATAGCCGTAGTTATATTCCTTGCCGTAGAAATCGGCTTTTCCCGATACGGTCACGGTCTGGTGTGTGAAGGTCAGGTCGGAGGGGATCAGCTCGTTTTTTATATCATCGGGAATGTTGCTCAGAATAAGATCGTATTTTCCGAAGGTGTCATATCCCGTTTCGACCTCACGGTTTATCTCTTCACGAATGAAAAGAAAAACCGATGTGATTATTGCGGTGAGCAGTAATCCTGAAAACAGCAGTGACAGAGCGGTGCGCAAATGTTTTCTCCAGTATTTGCAGAGAATATAAAAATAACAGGACATCTTTTTACCTCGACGTAAGAATATAATTGAAAGAAATTTGTGCTTTTGCGTTGATAATCGGACAGCGAAATAAAATGTGATAATAACACACAAATAATACGCATTGAATATTATTTAAATTATACCATAGCAAAAAAAGATGTCAATCGCAAATTTATATCATTTATCACTCGATATGCTACTTTGTAAATTATTCATAAAAATCGTTTTTGCAGAATTGGCAAAAAAATAACAAACCCTGTTTTGCCGCATCAGAATTTATCTGCAAAGTATGCGATAACCGACATTTCTTTACCTGTTCCTTTGTCGATGCCCTTGACCGTTATGCCCGACAGGTTCATAAGCTCGCCTACACGCACCTCCGACAGGTCGCAACGCATTACATCCCCTGCCAAGACACACAAGGACGAAGTCGCCGTCCATTATATTAACTGCGCCATTTTCACCGAGCCGTACTTCCTTATAGGTTTCGGGGTCACGCATTGTGACGTATTTCAGCGGTCTTTTTGTCGAGCCGTGTCATATCCTTTACGGACATTGTATCCTTAGGACGTTTGCTTTTTACCGAACATAGTTATCACCCTATCAGAATTTTTTTCTTTCAGTATAGCGTTAAAAGCACGCTTTGTCAACTTACACAAAATAATTTATAGAAAGAAATACCAATATTATTTAAATTAACACCGAATTTTTTAAAAAAGTTACAATATTATTACAAAATCGGTCAAAAGCGTTGACATCCGGCGGTTTTTAAGTTATTATATAGTAGCTGAATTATAGAATTACCGCTGAAAACGGCGGTTATATACATAAAACTTTGCGAGGGTAACCCTCTTTTGAAAGGAATGTCTGAATGACAGAGATAAACAGACTGTGTTTAGGTTGTATGAACGAGAAAGAGAGCGACGGACCGTGCGAGAAGTGCGGCTACAGCAATGACGCTCCTTATCTGCCGTCATATCTGGCACCGGGAACGATACTCAACGACCGTTATATTGTAGGAAAGCTGCTCAGCTATAACGGCGAGGGCGCTACATATATCGGCTTCGACAAGGTGACGGGTGCTAAGGTCACCGTCAAGGAATATATGCCGGATACGCTTTGCTCACGCAAGAAGGGCGATCCTCAGATAGTGGTTGACGCTAACAGGCTTCCGCTTTATAAAACGTATATGTCGGAATTCGTTGAACTTAACAAGGCACTGCTCAAGGCACGCTCCAATGACGCATATACAGACGGTGCTTGATATTTTCCCCCAGAACAATACGGCGTATGTAATATTCGAATTTATAAACGGAATCACTCTGAAGGCTTATCTTGCGAACTGCTCGGGCGAGCTTACCTGGGACAGAGTAAAGGAACTTTTTCCCTCCGATACTGACAACGCTGAGCCTTGTGCATTCGGCAGGGATAATCCACAGAGGAATCAGTCCGCAGACCATACTTGTAACAGAGAAGAACGAACTTAAGCTGATAGATTTCCAGATAAGCGCAGGAAGAACAACAGGTACGGAGATCGCCTGCGAAATGTACCCCGGATATTCCGCTCCCGAACAGTATTCCTCAGCCGAGTGGCAGGGAACGTGGACAGATGTGTACGGCATATCTGCTACTTTATACAGGGTGCTGACGGGCTGTGTGCCTACAGAATCTATTTCAAGGCTGGGAAATGATAACTGCCCCGAGCCTATGGTGATAAACAGAAATGTGCCGAGCCACGTTTCAAAGGTTATAATGAACGGTCTTAAGCTGAATACGTCAAACCGTATACAGACTATAACGGAGCTTGTTGTAAAGCTGTTCGAGCAGCCTAAGTTCAACACGGCAGAGCAGGAGCCTGTGCGCCCCGTTCAGCGTGTCAGAAAGGTTGAAACGAAGGAAGAAGCAAAGCCCGCTCCCACAGGCACAAAATCGGCTAACGCAAAGAAAAAGAAGCAGAATAACAAGATTGCCGTTATCGCAACGATAATTGTATGTGCGGTCATCGTGATAGGCTTTGCAATAGCGATAACTGTACTTGCAATCACGGATAAGGGCAACACAAGCTCGACAGATCCCAATTATTATTCCGCTCCCGAAAGCACGACAACCTCGAGCGCTCCGGAAACCACCACGACAAATACTACGGTTTCCTCAGATACTGCGCCCGATATAGTTTACGGATGCCCCACCTTCACAGGTGCACTGTTTACTTCTATCCAGGATACATATAACTTTGTGTAAAAAATAACCGCAGAGTACAAGTTTGACGATACGGTAGCAAACGGTATTGTAATAAGCCAGAGCATAAAGCCCGATACCGAAATAAAGTCCGGAACGGAAATTAAACTCGTTGTGAGCAAGGGTCCTGCTTCAATAAAGCTGCCGGATTATACGGGTCTTAAGGTTGACCAGTATACAGCTCTGCTTTCACAGAAGAATGTAAAGTTTGAGAAGAAGGCAACGAGCGATACGCACGGCGTAAAGGACGGATATGTTGTTAAATGCAGTAAGGAGATAGGCGAAACGGTAAACGTTAAGGATTCAGAAAAGGTTACGGTTTACTACGCAAAGTCAGGCGGCTCGTCTTCATCATCTTCAACATCATCAAAAACGAACTGATATAAAACTACGATTGTCGCAGGACTTCCTATAAGCTCTGCGACAATTGCTGTATAATGTATAAAATGCCGAAATAAAGAAACGGAGAATAAAAATGGATCTTGCGAACATAAGAAAAAGAGATAGACGCTACGGACGATGAAATACTGAGATTGTTTTTTGAAGCGTATGGATCTGTGTGTTGGAGTTGCAAAGTACAAGAAAGAAAACAATATGCAGGTATTTCAAGGAAAGCGTGAGCAGGAAATACTTGAGCGTATAAAGAGCGAATCTCCAGATGATCTGGCGGAGGGCGCAGGTCAGCTTTTCACCTGTATAATGGATATATCGAAATGCTTACAGCAGAGAATATTGTCCGACGCACCCCGCGCCGCATTTTGAAAGCCCGAAAACACAGCCGGTAAGAATCGCCTGCCCCGGAACAAAGGGCAGTAATACGGAGGAGGCATCGGTCAAGCTGTTCCCCGACTCTGAAATAGATTTTTACCCCGATTTTTCGGATGTGTTCGAGGCGGTGGAGAACGGAAGTGCGGATTACGGCGTACTGCCTATAGAAAACAGCACGGCGGGCGATATAAGGCAGACCTACGACCTGCTTGCAAAATACAACTTCTATATATGCAAGCGTACGCAGATAAAGATAAACCACTGCCTTGCCGCAAAGCCCGGTGCGGATATAAAGACAATTTATTCACACGAGCAGGCACTCAAGCAGTGCTTCGGATTTCTTAAGGGATATCCTGCAAGGCAGGTGCCTTATGCGAACACGGCTCTTGCCGCAGAAATGGTCGCAAACAGCGATGATAACACGATAGCGGCGATATGCTCGGAAAGATGCGCCGAGCTTTACGGACTGGAAACGGTAAAGTGTGATATTGCCGACAACCCCGATAATACCACACGCTTTATATGTATATCAAAGCGGCCTGAGGTGACACCGGACGCAGATATAATTTCTATCTGTATGTCATTGCCGCATACGACAGGCTCACTGTACAGAATGCTGATACGTTTTGCGCTGTACGGTCTTAATATCACAAAGATAGAGAGTGCGCCCGTTCCGCAGGCAAAGCAGGATATAAAAGGGAAACGTTCGACGTGGTGTTCTATCTCGACTTTGAGGGAAATGCGCTTGACCCCGAGGTAGTAAGGCTTATGACGATACTTGAGGAGGAAATGAAGTATTTCAAGTTCCTCGGAAACTATAAGCATTTTGACTGATCGTAAAGGAGAAGTATGTTTATAAGTGCGATAATACTTGCCGCAGGGAGCGGCAGGAGGATGGGCTTTGACAAGATGACGGCACGGCTTTGCGGCAAGGCGGTCATACTGTACAGCATAGAGCGGTTTGTCGAAAGCAATGCCAATGAAATAATAATAGCGGCAAGCGAGGATAATACAGATAAAATCAGAGAGCTTGTAAGCGAAAACATAAATACCGATAAGCCGATAAAAATCATCACGGGCGGAGCGACACGCTTTGAGTCGGCTGTGAAAGCGTTAAGGCAGACCTCGTGCGAGTGCGATGTGGTGTCGGTGCATGACGGAGCAAGGCCTTTTGTGACGGCAAAGACGGCAGACAAGGTTGCGCTGGAGGCATTTCGGCACGGTGCGGCACTGGCGGCGGTAAGAGCGAAGGATACGGTAAAGATATGCGAGGACGGTGTTGTCACAGCTACTCCGGACAGAAGCGGTCTGTGGCTTGCGCAGACACCTCAGGCGGCAAGAAAAGCCGACTATCTTGCGGCGGCGGAAAAGCTCGATGTGAATGACGCAAGGATAACTGATGACGCATCGGTAATGGAACTGTACGGGATAAAGCCGTTTATCGTTGAGGGCAGTTATGACAATATAAAGCTGACCACGAAAGAGGACATAGCAATGGCGGAATATATTATCAGGAAAACAGGCACACCTAAACTTTGTGTAGGTCACGGATATGACGTGCACAGGCTTGTAGAGGGCAGAAAGCTGATACTCTGCGGTGTGGAGGTGCCGAATAAGGATAATCTGGGGCTTCTCGGTCACAGTGACGCAGATGTTGCGGTACACGCACTTATGGACGCTATGCTCGGTGCTGTGGCACTGGGCGATATAGGACGGCATTTCCCTGACAGCGACAGCAGGTACAAGGGTATCAGCAGTATGAAACTGCTTGAACACGTCAGAAAACTGCTCGACGGGAAAAACGCACACGTTACGAATGCGGATATAACGATAGTTGCGGAAAAGCCGAAGCTGGCAAAGTTCATTCCCGATATGCAAAGGAGCATAGCGGCGGCACTGGGGCTTGACACGGACGATGTCAACGTAAAGGCGACTACCGAGGAGGGTCTTGGTATAGCAGGAGAGGGTATAGCCGCCCACGCTGTATGTATGGTCGAAAAGATTGGCTGAAATGTTCAGATGCTGAATAAATATTTATGAAAAATTCATAATCATAAAAGCGTTACGGGTATATAAAAATCCCGTAACGCTTTTGTTTATGCCGATTTGAAAGAATTCAGCCGAAAAAAGGAAATACTTTAAATGTCAGCTTTACAAATAACAGTATTGCAAAAATGAATAACGAGCCATTCAAAAAATTCATGGAAATTTGTCAAGAAAATTATCCACTTATAACATTTTTGTTTGGTAAATTCATAGATTTTGACGAAAAATTTTGTTTTAACATTCAAGGCGGATTGACATATTTTAAATAGGTGTTATAATACGGGCATACAGAAAAAACAAAAGGCTATATCGCACAGCTGCGATATAGCCTTTGTGACGAAAAAGAAAAGTAGAACAAACGGAAAGGAAGATGAATTATGGATTACACATATCTGCTTTATATAGCGATAATCCTCATTTTCACAAAAGCATTCGGACTGCTGTCAAAGGTTATAAAGCTGCCTCAGGTAGTCGGCGCACTGGTTGCGGGCATTATTTTAGGCCCTGTGTGTCTTAACCTTGTATCTCTTGACAACGCTCCGATACTCAGCAATCTGTCGGAGATAGGCGTTATCGTGCTTATGTTCGCCGCAGGTCTTGAAACGGATATCCGTGAGATGAAGAAGTGCGGACTTGCAAGCTCGATAATAGCTCTTATCGGTGTTATCGTGCCTCTGTGGTCGGCGGTGCCGCTACAGCGTTCCTGTTCGGTACGGCAGATCCCACACTTTCGACATCGACGTTCCTGCAGGATGTTTTCGTAGGTGTTATCCTTACCGCAACATCGGTAAGTATCACTGTCGAAACGCTCAAGGAACTCGGAAAGCTCAACACAAGAGCGGGTAACGCAATACTCGGTGCGGCTCTTATAGACGATGTACTCGGTATCATTGCACTGACGGTAATTACATCTCTTGCAGATCCCGAGTCGGGAAATATCGGTATAGTAATACTGAAGATACTCGGCTTCTTCGCATTCGCTCTGCTTTTTTCGGCGTATTCTTCCACTTCGTATTCAACAAGTGGACACAGAGAACGGAAGAAAATCAGCGCCGTTATGTTATTGTCAGCTTTGCGCTCTGCCTTCTCTTTGCGTATGTTGCCGAGGAATTCTTCGGTGTTGCCGATATTACAGGTTCGTTCGTTGCAGGTCTTGTAATTTCAAGTACGTCAAAGACGAAGTATATCGCACACAGATTTGATACAATGTCTTATCTGCTGTTGTCGCCTATCTTCTTTGCAAGCATAGGTCTTAAGGTAACGCTTACAAATATGACACCTACAATCATCATATTCGCCGTTGTACTGCTGGTAGTCGCTATACTGTCAAAGGTTGTCGGCTGCGGACTTGGTGCGAAGATATGCAGATACACGAACAAAGAGGCTTTGCAAATCGGCGTGGGAATGATTTCCCGTGGCGAAGTTGCGCTGATAGTTGCGGATAAGGGTCTTAATATGGGCCTTATGAGCAGCGGACTTTTCGGTCCCTATAGTAATTATGGTGGTTATCACTACTGTAGTAACTCCTATCCTGCTGAAGTTTGTATTCAAGGATAAGAATGATACTTCGGGAGAAATAAAGTCTAAGGAAGCTGCAGAGGGTACAACTTCAGACGACAGCCTTGAGTATGTTCCCCGGTCAGGATAACGTGTGAGCTTAAAATAAAACAGAATAATATTCAGAGCCGCCGATGAGCATTAAAGCCGTCGGCGGCTTCTTTACACAAGTTTTTATTGACAAGAGGGCAGTTTTACTATATTATTATATTAGCTGCGTTTATGGCAGATATTTTTCCGAAAGGTTGTGTGTCTGTTGGAAAAAAAGCTGAAGCTGTACGGTTTCAACAACCTCACAAAGACTCTGAGCTTCAACATATACGATGTCTGTTATGCTAAAGGAGCAAGAGAGCAGAAAGAATATATAGACTATATCGACGAGCAGTATAATTCCGAGCGACTTACGGGTATACTGTGCGACGTTACGGATATAATCGGGGCGAATGTGCTTAACATTTCAAAGCAGGACTACGATCCGCAGGGCGCAAGCGTAACACTGCTGATAAGTGAAAAGGCTACGGACAGTATGGAGATAGACAAGTCGTGCAACAGAGGAATGGTGGACGGAAAGCCACTCCATCCTCAGCGTAACGGTGCCGGCAAGGCTCTGTCATCCGAAACGGTGGTTGCACATCTTGACAAGTCGCACGTTACGGTGCATACCTATCCCGAATATCACCCGAACAACAGTATTTCTACATTCAGGGTGGATATTGACGTTTCGACCTGCGGAGAGATTTCGCCGCTTAATGCGCTGGATTATCTTATCGGCAGTTTCGATTCCGATATTATAACGATAGACTACAGGGTGAGAGGCTTTACCCGTGATGTAGGCGGAAGAAAGCTGTATCTCGACCACGATATAACCTCGATACAGGATTTTATCAACGATTATACGCTGACGAAATATGACGCTACAGATATAAATGTGTATCAGGCGAACATATTCCACACAAGGCTTATGGTGCGTGAGATGGATTTGAAAAACTACCTGTTCAATACGGATATATATGACATTCCGCCTAAGGAGCGACTGAGAATTACAGAGAGCCTAAGGCGTGAGATGATAGAGATATATTCGGGGATGAATATTTATGGGTGAGCAAACTTCACACTTCGTTCTATAAATCTACAAAAGACGTAAAAAATAAATCTGCGGGAGGGGCAAGCCCTTTCCATACAAAATATCAATGTGATATTATGATAACATTACTTCCTTCCCGAAAGGACTGATGATATGCTCTCACAGGAGCGTGCGCCTATATATGAGGCGTTAAAGGAATACCGGGCAAAGCGCATAGTGCCTTTTGACGTACCCGGTCATAAGATGGGCAGGGGCAACCCCGAACTGACGGAATTTTTAGGCAGAGAATGTATGACGGTGGACGTGAACTCGTCAAAGCCGCTCGATAACCTCTGTCATCCGGTTTCCGTAATAAAAGAAGCGGAGCAGATAGCCGCAGAGGCTTTCGGTGCAAAGAACGCATTCTTTATAGTAAACGGAACGACCGCCGCAGTGCAGGCTATGGCACTTGCCGTAGCAAAGCGCGGCGAGAAGATAATAATGCCCCGTAACGTACACCGCAGTGCGATAAATGCGCTTATTCTCGGCGGAGCGGTGCCTGTTTACGTTAATCCCGGAGTAAACAAGGAACTGGGCATACCGCTGGGAATGACGGTCGAGGATGTTGAAAAGGCGATACTCGAAAACCCCGACGCAAAGGCGGTATTTGTAAATAATCCTACCTATTACGGAGTATGCTCGGATATTAAGAAGATAGCCGACCTTGCGCACGCACACGGAATGTATCTTCTTGCGGACGAGGCGCACGGAACGCATTTCTACTTTGGTGACAATATGCCGCTTGCAGGAATGAAGGCAGGTGCGGATTTTGCCGCAGTAAGTATGCACAAGAGCGGCGGCTCGCTGACGCAGAGCAGTTTTTTACTTACAGCGGACACGGTGAACGAGGGCTATGTAAGGCAGATAATTAACCTTATGCAGACGACAAGCGGAAGCTATCTTCTGATGTCGAGCCTTGATATATCAAGAAGAAACCTTGCGCTTCACGGCAGGGAGATATTCGCAAAGGTGCAGTCCTATGCGCAGTATATGCGTGACGAGATAAACGAGATAGGCGGATATTACGCATTCTCAAAGGAACTGTGCGACGGCGGTGCGTTCTATGATTTTGACGTGACAAAGCTGTCGATACACACAAGGGATATAGGACTTGCAGGTATCGAGGTGTATGATATTCTGCGTGACAGATATGGCATACAGATAGAATTCGGAGATATAGGAAATATACTCGCTTACGTTTCTATAGGCGACAGGGAACTGTATCTCGACAGGCTCATCGGAGCGCTCAACGACATAAAGCGTATCTATTCAAAGGATAAGACGGGTATGCTTGACCACGAGTATATCAATCCTATAGTTAAGCTGTCGCCGCAGGACGCATTCTACGGAAACAAGAAAAGCGTACCGATCGAACAAAGCTCCGGCAAGATAAGCGGTGAATTCGTAATGTGCTATCCGCCCGGAATACCGATACTTGCACCAGGTGAGCAGATAACAGACGAAATTCTCGCATATATAAAATATGCAGGGGATAAGGGCTGTTTCCTTACAGGTACACAGGACCTCGAAATAAAGAATATTATGATACTGGACGAATAAATTCGTCCGCCGTACCACATTGACTTATGCGTTTACAGATTGAAAGGACGGTAATACAAATGGATCTTTGGTTTACGGAAAATCACAGCGACAGTGTAAGATTTTCTATAAGAGTTGACAAACAGCTTTACAGTGAACATAGCGAATATCAGCGCATAGACGTGTTTCAGTCGCTCGAATTCGGCAGACTGCTTGCGCTTGACGGATATGTAATGATAACGCAGAAGGACGAATTTATCTATCACGATATGATAGTTCACGTTCCTATGGCGGTAAAGAAGGATATAAAGAACGTGCTTGTTATCGGCGCAGGCGACGGCGGTACGGTAAGAGAGCTGTGCCGTTACAGCACGATAGAGCATATCGACCTTGTCGAGATAGATAAAAAGGTCGTCGAGGTCTGCGAGGAATATTTCCCCGAAATGACCGTTTCGATGCACGACCCCAGACTTGATATACATTTTACCGACGGACTACGTTTTGTAAGACGCAAGCAGGGCGAATATGACCTTATAATAGTTGATTCTACCGACCCGTTCGGACCGGGCGAGGGACT
>VOFJ01003608.1_pt1 | contig 136464 bp, 171 predicted proteins | sample 5384081 | NCBI WGS metagenome assembly VOFJ01 (sample SAMN12384729, study PRJNA508395) | human gut metagenome | isolation source: healthy gut I | host: Homo sapiens
TAGTACATTGAATAACAAATTTCATAGGTAATCATCCTTCTGAGGTTCATTTTAAATTTTTAACAAACATTGTGAATAAAATAACAATAAAACAAGCCGGATTATTTTTTGCTTTGTTCCGAACTCGAATCTTCTGTTTTCGATTGATTCTACGGCTGGCGCAGAGTTATCCGAAGTTGTTTGCGCATTTTTTCGTCCGGATGTTCTGCGGGGTGCGGAATAAACGTCTTTAAATCTTCTTTAAAATTCCGGAACGAAAACTGTTTCGTGCGATGTCTTGCGGGCTTATCTTCCGGTTTGGAAATAAAGCTGCCGGTCTGGACATCGACATAATCCAGTGTCTGGTACTCTTCTGTTTTATCGGACATGCCCTTTTTTTGCAAACTGCGGTTGACGTAGCGCTTGATTAGCGCATAAAAAACAGCAAAAATTGGAACCCCGAGAATCATGCCTGGTACACCCATGAGACCACTGAAGATGGTGATGGAAAAAATAATCCAGAACCCGGAAAGACCGGTGGAATCGCCAAGAATCTTAGGCCCAAGGAAGTTGCCGTCAAACTGCTGCAAAATCCAGATGAAGATGATAAAATACAGGCATTGCATCGGATTGACCATTAAAATAAGCAATGCACAGGGTACGGCTCCGATAAAAGGACCAAAGAACGGAATAATGTTGGTAACACCGACTATGACGCTGATCAGCATTGGATATGGCATTTTCATGATGCTGACAACAACAAAGCAGAGAACCCCGATGATGGCTGAATCCAAAATTTTCCCGCTGATAAATCCGCCAAAGGTGGAATCGATCAGACGGAAGTCTTCCATAATTACATTAGCCTGTCTGGTATCCCAGAAAGCGTATAAAAGCTTCTTCCCCTGGCTGACAAAGCGTTCCTTACTGGCAAGCAGATAGATGGAAATGATCAGTCCGATCACGAGGTTCCAGATTGCCTTCGCAAAGCTTAACATGCTTAGGGAGACTGTTTTTACGATGGCATTGATCTGAGGCATCATGGTTTTATTGAGGAAGTTTTCAAGATCTGTCGAATAATGATCGATCAGATCGGATACAGTCGTTTCGATGTCTGGATTATCAGCAAGCAGTTTTGCAGCCCAGTCACTGACGTTTTTTACATAGCTGGGGAACTGACCGACAATACTCTGGATACTTCCAATGATCTGCGGAATTACAACTCTGAAAAATCCGTACACCAAAAACAGGACAAAGCACAGCGTCAGGACGATCGAAATGCCGCGGCAATAGCTGGTCAGCTGTTTCTTTTTTTTCTGTAAGGACGGTTTTTGGGAAATCAGCCAGTCTCTGGCGGGATACAATGCAAAATGCTCGATGGCGTTTACCAGCGGACACATCAGCCATGCCAGAATAAAGCCGTCCAGAATCGGCATGCAGATGTGCAGCAGATTCTGCAGATGATCTTTAAAGTTGCCGCCGTGAAAGATCAGATAATAGGCGAGCAGCCCGCCGATTACAACTAGAAGCGCCGTTACGCCCCAGTATAGATATTTTTTTTCCCAGCGAAATTTCATATCAAGTATCCTCCTTCCCGTCATGCGAAGAAAGCTCGTCGAATTTCGCTTTCATCGTCGGGTTGTTTTTCGTAAGGCGCTTGATGCTCAGATCTTCCGCCTTGTTGTTTGCAAGCCGCAGGTTGTTTTCAGAAGAAAGCAGGGCCTCCTTTGTCTTCTGAAGATGGTCGATCGTTTTGTCGATTTCATCGATTGCGCGGTGGAAACGTTCACTCGCCAGACGGAAATTCCGATTGAATTTCTCTTTAAAATCATTCATATCTTCCTCAAAATGGGAAATGTCAATATTCTGATTTTTGATGACAGCAAGCTCCTGCTTATACCGCAGCGCATTCAGAGAAGCATTGCGCAGCAGCGTGATCATCGGGATAAAAAACTGCGGACGGATCACATACATCTTCGGATATCGATAGGAAACGTCCACGATGCCGGTGTTATACAGCTCGCTGTCTGGCTCCAGCATGGACACTAAAACGGCGTATTCGCAGTCTTTCTCGCGCCGGTCCTTATCCAGCTCCTTGAAAAAATCTTCATTTTTTCTTTTTCGTTGCGGTTTCATCCATCTCGTTTTTCATTTCAAACATGATGGAAATAAATTCGATTCCGTCCGGATCCGTTTCTTTATAAATATAATCGCCCTTGCTGCCGGTTCTGGCATCGTTGTCCTTTTCAAAGTATGCATTCTGGAAACCGGTTGCGCGCAGCTTGTTGAATTCTGTCTCACAGTGCTGCTCTAAGCTTTCTCCGATCATTTTGGTGGACTGGCGCGCCTTGAAATCCTTATAATAGGCGATTTCCTCGTCCTTCATGCGGAGGCGCTCTTCGTACTGCTCCTTAATATTTTGCTCTCGGAGCCGGGTTTCCTGCTTTGCATGTTCTATTCTACCGGTCAGGTCATAAATCTGCCGGTCCATTTCATTGATCTGCTTTTTCTTTCTGGGCAGCTGCTTTGGAAACCGCCAGGGCGATATCCTTGTCCGCAGTTTCCTGTACAGATGTGATTTTGGCATTTAAAAGGCTGATCTGAGCGTCCTTTTGGGACAGAGCCTTTTCCTGTTCGGACAAAAGCTTTTCCTGCCGGGAACGGGCGTCTGCCTCTGCCAGCTGCCGTGCGCTCTCTGCTGCCGCAAGCTTTGCCTGCAGCCGGGAAATTTCCTCCGCCAGCTCCTGTCTCGTCTGGGTCTGCGCCAGAAGGACAGCGTTTTCTTTTTCAGAAAGATATTGCGCTTTACGCTCGGAAAGCTCTTTCTCAAATTCTTTATCACGGACCTGTCTGACGATCGCCGCATAGCCGGATTCGTCTACCTGAAAGACTTCGCCGCATTTGGGACATTTGATTTCCTGCATGCACCTGCTCCTTTATCATGATTGGATATTCTATTAGTTTACTCTGTCGAGCACTTTTTTTCAAGGCGAATCCCGATAGAAACCTAGGATCGATCCAAATCCGGTAGGAATCACTGCGGTCTCTTTGCAAAAAAGAAAGAAAAAATAGTATACTGTCAAAAAAGGAAAATCAGGATGAGAAAACCATTCCGGCGTGCAGACGCCGGTAATTATGAAACGAGGAAACAGCATGACGTTACAACAGGTATTGAGCCAGGTGCGGCGAGCCGCCGACGATTATGAAATGATTCAGGACGGAGACAAAATCGCAGTCGGGATTTCCGGCGGAAAGGATTCCCTGACGCTTCTTTATGCGCTGAGCGCGCTCAGACGCTTTTATCCGCATCCCTTTGAACTGCATGCGGTAACTGTCGACCTTGGCTTTGAAAACTTAAATTTGGGCAAAATAGAGGCACTCTGTAAAGAGCTGGATGTCCCGTATACAATTGTGCCGACGCAGATCGCTTCGATCGTATTTGACCAACGGAAAGAAAAAAATCCCTGCGCACTGTGCGCAAAAATGCGGAAAGGCGCATTAAATGAAGCGATCCGTGGGGCAGGCTGCAACAAAATTGCTTATGCACACCACAAGGACGATGTCGTGGAGACGCTGATGCTGTCTTTGATTTATGAAGGGCGCTTCCATACGTTTGCCCCAGTCACTTTTCTGGATCGGATGAATCTGACGGTGATCCGTCCGCTCGTTTATATGAAGGAAGCGGATGTGATCGGATTTGTCCATAAGCACGATGTTCCGGTTGTCAAAAGTCCCTGCCCTGCAGACGGACATACTCGCAGAGAATATGTCAAGCAGCTGCTGCGTCAGCTGAACCTGGAAAATCCGGGTGTGAAGGATCGGATGTTCACCGCGGTTCAGAGTGGTCTTGCGGAATGGAGGGTACATGAAAAACAGTAACAATTACCATGATGAAACTGCAAAGGAAAATATCCTCCAGCTGCGAAAGCTGCAGGAAGAGCTGCCGCGCTTCTGTCGCCAGTATTTCCGTGGAATCGAACAGACGACCGCGCCCCGCACGCGGCTTGCCTATGCGTATGACCTCGGTGTCTTTTTTGAGTTTCTGCACAAAAATAACAGCGTGCTTTCGAAGATGGATATCATAGAGTTTCCGCTGTCAGTTCTGGATCAGATCACAAAAGCGGATATCGAGGAATATCTGGAATATCTTTCGTATTATGTCAAAGACGACGGCACGGAATATACCAACGATGAACGCGGGAAACGCCGCAAGCTCGCTTCCCTGCGCTCGTTTTATAATTATTTTTTCCGGGACGAACAGATTAAAAGCAATCCTGCGTCCTTAGTGCCAATGCCGAAGCTCCATGACAAGGAAATCGTGCGTCTGGACCCCAACGAGGTCGCAATTCTGCTTGATCAGGTGGAGGACGGCACCAAAATGACCAAAAGTCAGATGAAGTTCCACGATAAGACGAAGGTGCGCGATCTTGCGCTTCTGACACTTTTGCTGGGAACCGGTATTCGTGTGTCGGAGTGTGTCGGTCTGGATATCAGCGACGTAGATTTTGATAATCTCGCAATCAAGGTGCGACGCAAGGGTGGATACGAGGACGTCGTCTATTTTGGGGAAGAGGTGGAGGAAGCGCTTCTCTCCTATCTGGATCAACGCAAACATATGATTCCGATGAGTGGCCACGAGGATGCATTATTTTTATCCCTGCAGAACCGGCGCATGGCGGTGCGCAGCGTGGAAAATCTGGTCAAAAAATACGCTTCTCTCGTCACAACGACAAAAAAGATCACGCCTCATAAGCTCCGTTCCACCTACGGCACGACGTTGTATCAGGAAACCGGGGATATTTACCTCGTTGCAGACGTTCTGGGACATAAGGATGTCAATACCACACGGAAGCATTACGCTGCGATGAAGGACGATCATAAACGGAAAGCTGCCAAAACAGTAAAATTGCGGGAGTTATGATTTTTCGTTGACTTGTAACGCGTGCAATCTATTGTGCGGAATCGAAAACGGTCACTCTTCCAGTGTTGGACTGAGTGACCGTTTTTTCGTTCTCTTGTTACTTTTTCTGCCCGTGCTTGCGAAGGTTTTTATCGCTTCTCCATCGGCTTGGGCGATAAATCGGAGGTGGTTCGATACCCTCTGCAGGATTGTCTGCAGCGCCGGGGCAATTTAAATTGCCAGATAAATTGGCGTTTGCAGAATGTGCGGTATCCAGATGTTCCGATCGGTTATCGATCGGTTCAGCGCCCGGCTTGCGGAAGGTCAGAATCGCCTTGAACAGATCGCCATCGAGAAGAATCTGCATTGTGCCGTGCTGCAGCTCAGTAAAGCTTCTTGCGATGGCGAGACCAAGTCCGCTTCCCTCTGTGTTGCGGGAGCCGTCTCCGCGGACGAAACGTTCGGTCAGCTCTTCTCCGGAGACGGTCAGCTCCATCTGGGAAATGTTTCGGATCGCAATCTGCGTTTCGGATGCGCTGTCGGTCACGGTAACATAGACGCGCGTGGATGGCATGGCATATTTGCTGATGTTGGTATAAAGGTTATCAAAAATACGAAACGTCTTTTGCGGATCAAGCCGTAAAATTACTTTTTCTTCCGGCAGCTGAAATTTGAATGTCAGATTCTTTTCCTGCATGCGGGCTTCATATTCCAGATAGCACTGTCGAAGCAGGTTGCAGATATCGACATTGTCGTAATGCAGGGTAACGTTATTGGTAGTTGCCTTGCTGATTTCGAACAGATCTTCGATCAGTACCTTTAAGCGGAGCGCCTTTTTGTCCAGCGTATCGAGATATTCCTGCTGCTGTATTGGGGTAAGTCCCGGCTCCTTTAACAGGTTGATATAGGTAATGATTGCAGTCAGCGGCGTCTTTAGATCATGAGATACGTTGGTGATCAGTTCGGACTTCATCCGTTGGCTCTTGACCTCTTCTTCTACCGCTTTCTTGAAATCAGTCTGAATTTGTAAAAGCTCTTTTTTTTATAGCTTTCGAAAACGCCGAAGTCTTCTGAAAAAGCGGTATCGAAATCCCCTCTTGCGATCGAGCTGGTGGCGCGCAGGAGGTTCTGATATTTGGTCTGTATGTCATAGACGTATTTTTTGAGCAGGAAATAGAGAATCAGGGAGTAAATCAACAGTGGAACAAAGCCCCATACCCAGAAAAACGTAATGACAAACAGGATGATAAAATTGACGATGACTAATTTGGAAATCATTTTCTTGGCGTCTGTGCCGATATCGAAGCTGACAAGCTCCTGATAGAACCGGTTCCAGGCATTCATAATCCTGCGCCAGTAGCGGATGATCAGGCTGTGCTCGCGAAGCTCCTGTTTGCTGTGCAGACAGCCTGCTGCAATCGTACCGAGAAGAAAAGCGGCGAAAAAGCAAAGGAAAAAAACAATCGCCAAAAACAGATACAGCGTCCCGGACAAATGCAGCGGCGAAAGAACATGCTTTGTCAGGTTTGGGAACAGCTGTCCTTGCTGAACGCCGCAGATCAGATGAGTCAGGAAATAGGGTCCCTGAAAAAACAGACAGAGAAGCACTGCTGCTGCTATCTCAATCGGAAGCTGGCAGATGGAAAAGCTGCGGATACAGTAACCTCTTTTTTCAAACAGGAGAACCAGGACACAACCGAACAGGAATGATGCAGTAAAAAATCCGGTCAGCACGTGGGGAACCCCGGCGGCACAATAGCTCTGATACTGGAGGCTATCGTAATTGGCATAGCTCATGAACAGATCCCGGGAAGAAAGAATCTTCTGATACTGCTGCTGGGTGAGAGCATAAATAATCCGCATATTCGAAGGGCCGGAAAGCGAAACACGGTAACGGTAAGTCTGGCCAGAATCTGAATCGAAATCTAACAAAAGGCTGTCGGAGTCATCGGAAAACTGCTGAAAATACTGTTCTCTTCCGGCAGTTTCCAGCTTTTTAAAAAGCTGTCGGATTCGTCGCCAAAATAAGCGCGGCAGCTGCTGACATGTCCGGCGGCGTCATATTCGATAACCGCATAATAAATATAGGATGAATGCTCTGTCGAGGTTTGTCCGTTTAAAAGCGCAGTCAGCTCGGAAACACTGCTGTTTCCGATTTGCGTACCGGAAGCAGTATCCTGTGCACAGTAATCGACATATTGCGTCAGTTTCTCTGCACCCGCCTTCATTTCATCAATCTGTGACAGAAATACATTATACAGGGCTTCTTCCAGATCACCGTCAGAAACGGGGGTGTCAGACGAAGCGTCGGAAGAGATTCTGTCAGCGATCTGATAAGTTGCTGAAGAGGCAGAAAATGCAGGATCACCTGATTCACGGCTCCCCAGATAGTCGATCGTCAGATACAGATCGGAATAAGACCAGTTTTTCTGATCGGTCTTTTCTTTCAGGTATTTATATTGAATATAATTGCTCTGATAAAGCTGTTCGATAAAGGACATTTCCGTCAGCGGAGTGGAAAATTCACTGGCAGCGCGCGTTTGAAAGAACGGCAGAAACGCCATCAGACAGAGCGTCAAAGACAGGAGGATGACAAGCATCACTGTAAAACGCTTTTTTGCCTTTGGACTACTGTTTTTCCATTTTGTAACCAACACCCCACACCACCTTTAAATATTTCGGATTCTTCGGATCGATTTCTATTTTTTCTCGGATTTTACGGACATGAACCATAATCGTGTCAGTATTGACCGCTTTTTCATTCCAGATGCGTTCGTAAATTTCGTCTGCGGAAAAAACACGTCCGGGATTGCGCATCAAAAGCAGCAGGATTTTAAACTCAATGGGCGTCAGGCGCACCGGTGCGCCATCGACAAAGACTTCTACAGTCTCTTCGTTTAATTCGATTCCTCCCAGCACATGATAAGTATCCTTGACCGGTTCAGCCGATGCGATCGCTTCACGGTAACGGTTATAGCGCCGCAGTTGGGAATTGACACGTGCCAAAAGCTCCAAGGGCGTAAACGGCTTCGTGATGTAGTCGTCAGCACCCATATTTAAGCCCATGATCTTGTCGACTTCCTTCTGATTTGGCGGAAAGCATAATATACCGGGAAATCATAGCCCTTTTCCCTCACCTTCATCATCATCGTAATGCCGTCCATGCGCGGCATCATGATATCTACGATTGCAAGATCAATTTCTTCTTTTTCAATGACCGCCAGCCCTCGATTCCATCGCCTGCCTGAGATACGTCATATCCCTGGTTTTTTAAATAAATCTCGATTCCGGAACGGATATCGGCGTCATCTTCTACGATCAGAATATGATTCTTATCCATTGCAGCTTTTAACTCCCCTCTTTTGTATGGCGCCTGATAGTAAAAATAGTGTTCAGATCGCCTGTCTGACATATGTCCTATCAGTATAGCATCCGCGTCCCGGGAAAGCAAACTTTCGGACAAACTTTACGATACGCAAAAGAGCTTAGAAAAAAGCGGCATAAAAACGAAAGAAAATCTAAAGTTTTGAAAATATGTGCCCTAATAGCAGGTATCAGCGGAATGATTTCCGAAAAATGTGACGGAACCGTTCAGTGAAAATCCGTGCTGTAGTATGGAATGATCAGATAATCTCCGGCGTGGATATCGTCTGCATCCTGTAAGTGATTCATTTCGCAGACCTCGTCGATATAATCCTGGACAGATGTATAATGATTATCCATATAGCGGCCGGAAATAGCGGAAAGCGTATCTCCCGAATATACCATAATGCTGCGGAAATACTTATAATGGACAGGTTCGGAGGATGCCTGCGCTCTGGATAAAAATCCGGTTGTCAAAATACCGATAAAGACCGCGATAAGGGTCGCTGCAAGGCTGAAAAAGATCCGTTTGGTCAGTTGTCTGGTCTGCGCAGGTGGTTGCGATAGGAACGCTCCTGATATGCTGCTACTGCTCTGGCGGTCTGAAAATAGGTGCTGTATGTTGTGTTCATAGAAATCCCCTCCTGAGTACAATCGAACATACGGTTTCGAACATATGTTTCTATACATGGATTATATCGAACGTACTTTCGAATGTCAACAGGAAACGGTAAAAATCGAACACTTCTTCGGAATGTATGTTTGCTTTTTTATCAGGGGTATGTTATACTGAATTTACATTAAAATGCAGAAAGGAATTTTTCTATGGCACAGAGAAAGATCACTGCAAAACAGCAGGAAATTCTTGATTATATAAAAGAAGAAATTTTAAAAAAGGGATATCCGCCGGCAGTTCGTGAGATCTGCGAGGCAGTTCATTTAAAATCCACGTCTTCCGTTCATTCTCATTTGGAGACGCTGGAGAAGAACGGATATATCCGCAGGGACCCGACTAAGCCACGCGCGATTGAGATTACAGACGACAGCTTTCAGGCTGTTCGCACAGAGATGACGAGCCTTCCGGTTGTCGGCAATGTTGCAGCCGGACAGCCAATCCTTGCCGAAGAAAATATCGAAAGCTATCTTCCGATTCCGGCAGAATCCGTGCCGACCGGTGAGCCGTGCTTTGTGCTGAATGTCCGCGGCGATTCTATGGTAAATGCCGGAATTCTGGATGGTGACCAGATTTTTGTACAGTGTTGTCAGGAAGCCTATAACGGACAGATCGTGGTTGCGCTGATCGATGACTCTGCTACAGTAAAACGTTTCTATAAAGAAAAGGATCACATCCGTCTGCAGCCGGAAAACGATACGATGGATCCGATCATCGTAGACGACTGTCAGGTAATCGGACGTGTGTTCGGAATGATGCGGATCTTCCATTGAAATCCTCATTCCGCAGGCGCTTTGCGCCGAAGGAACCGCGAGCAGAACTTCCGGTTCTGCTCTACGAGCATCACTGCTTTGTGACGCCTGCGGCACAAAGCAGCTGTACAAAAAACAAGCTTAATATGTTTGGTGATTGCGCTAATCTTACGGGTGTCTCCAGCCTTAACGATTGAATATTTCAAATGTGACGAATTTCGATATGATGTTTTCCCGATAAGCTGTCCGGACGGATAAATTCTGCTGTTCAATCCATCGCAACCGTGATAGAATGAATGCAGTGTTTCGGGATGGTACAGAATCATGGAGGGATGCAAATGGAACCGATGTATTTGTCAATCCAGCCCGTGGAAACCGGGAAGCGGATCAAGCAGCTGCTTTCAGAGCAGAACTATACGATCCGGGAGATCCAGGGTGCGTTCGGCTTTGAGAACCCGCAGGCGATCTACAAATGGGTCTCCGGAAAATCGCTGCCGAGCCTGGACAACTTTGTTATTCTCAGCCGACTGTTGCATACCAGCATTGAAAATATCCTCGTCATTGACGGGGATATTCCTCATTTATGGGGCGGTTTAAACCAGCGGTTCAATGACTTCCTCTCTCTCCGCCTTATAATCGTGTCACAAGGAACTGATACGAAGGAGGCGAATACATCATGAAAATCACATCGGCTTATGCCAATAAACTGCTCAAAAGCCTGACGGACGAGAAATCCTACTGGGAAGCCAAGGAAGCCGCATCCCGCACTTATGTTGCCGCCGTCGGTGAGGAACCGGTTATCCCGGAGTATGACTACACCGATGTTTCTGCGACATTAAAAGAGATCGACCGTAAAACCGTCATCATCAAACATGCTCTGAACCTGGCCAACGCCACCGCAAAGATCCCGGTCGGAGATACGGAAATGAGCGTTGACAGCATCCTGGTAAGAATGGCACAGCTTAACTCTCGCAAAGTGACCCTGGACGTTATGCGGAAATGTCTTCCGAAAATGAGGGAATCTTCTCATGCATTCAGCTCCAGAAATGCTGTTCCTGAATACCGCTACACCAATTACGATCCAGAGCTGGTAAAACAGGATTACGAACGCATTTCCGGCGAAATCATGGAAATGCAGATTGCCCTTGACCGGTACAATCAGACGTTCCTGTTTGAAGCGGACATTTAAAGAATTTTCCGTACAGGGTCTTTAAAAATGCAGATGGGATTGTTAACGTTCAGTGACATGGATTGTTTTCTTATTTTTTATCCGTTGTATCTTTCGGTTCATGGTACGCTAATTCAAGCAAATATCAATGGTAAATAATCCCCCTGTAGAAAACCCGTGAGCGATCACACCGGTGCCGGGTACGGTATCAGGCACCACGGCTGCGGAATGTAAATTTCGCAGCCTTTTCCTTACAGACAGCTATCACAAAGGAGGATCCCATGAAAAATTTCCTGAGACTCGACGGTCTGTCCATCCTGTCCGTCCAACATATGTATATTGATTACAAAGACTACCTTGCGGATTCCCTGCTCGCACAGAACCATGTTTCCGTGCGGTTCGAAAACGAATTCTCACGGGACGATTCCTCATACCGGATCATTCTCTGCAAAGTCAGGAAGAAAGACACGGCGGGATTTGAAAAATCCATGGAATTGCTATGCAATAAGATGCTGCTTTTCGGACACAACGATTACATGGAATTCTGCAATAGCATCATGGAAACACTGGAACAGAATCGAGGTGCCGCATGAAGAAATCATTTGTCCCGATCAGCAAACAGAGTAAGAAAGCACAAAAAAGCGTACCATTCCACCCAGCGTTCCACCTGGGGCATCCTGAACCCGGCAACGCGGACCATGCCGAACGGCAAGGCATACAACCGGAAGAAGCAGAAAGCGAACGACAGAAGCGGCAGGGAATCCTTCTTCGACTCCCCCGCCGCTTCTTTTCTTTTTTCTTTGCAGTTTCATCCATTGCGGTTTCTCCTTTCCCGTAATATCCCTGATACGACAGTTATATCACGGAACGGAAAAGGCCGCATTTAACCAACGGTTTCATTTTTTCAGGAAAAGAAAGAAGTGCAAGCTGCCTGCACTTCTTCTTCAAATAACCAATTTAAGAAAAAAACGGACGCTATTTGTTTTGATATAAAAAGCATGTTTCATAAATAAAAAGGAAAACTACAACTTCTCTTCCAGAAAAGCGTCCACGTCGATCTGCTCGCCGTCTCTCCAGATACGCTCGAGATCATAGAACAGTCGGTTTTGACGGTCAAACACATGTACGACGAGATCGCCGTAATCCATCAAGATCCAGTTTCCGGTCGGATAGCCTTCCATGCTTTTTAAGGAATAGCCGGCTTTGGTGAGTTGTTCGTCTACATTGTCCGCCATTGCCTGCACCTGGTTTCGGTTGTTTCCGTTTGCAATCAGGAAATAATCCGCCAGAACGGAAACCTTTGCGATGTCGATCAGGGTAATATCCTCGGCTTTTTTATCTTCCAGCGCTGCGATCGCAAGCTGCGTCATTTTAGCTGCCTGTGTCATACGTTTCCTCCGTTTTTATAAAAATCATAGGTTTTCTGTGTCATGGAATCGATCTCCATATTTCCGCCCTTTAAATAGCTTAAGGTGTTCTCCAGCGCCATGACGAGTGCTTTGTCAAGATCTTCAAAAGCGATCCTTCGGATTTCCGGAAGATTTGGAGCCTGCTTTCTGCCGGGCTCGATATAATCCGACAGCCATACGATTTTTTCCAGCAGGGACATATCCGGCCGTCCGGTCGTATCGGGTTCAAAATCGCGTTCAGGATATCAGGATCTGTCACGCCGTATTTTTTGGAAGCAAGATAGCTTCCGACCTTTGCATGCAGTAAAAAGGATTCTTCTCTTCTGCAGGATTGATCGGGAGATCGTGCTTTTTACAGATTGAAATCTTTTTTTCATTGCTTAAGCATTTTGCGCAGTCATGAAGCATGCCGGCAATCAGCGCGCTGTTTAAGTCTGCGCCGTAGCACATTGCAAGGGAAGCCGCGGTATAGGCGACGCCGAGCGTATGTTCATAACGCTTCGGGTCGAGCTCTTTTTCCATCGCCTTACGGATTTTTTTCAGATCCGGCTCTTTCATTTAAAAGACTCCTTTCCATCCCTGTAATACCCGCTTTTTTCCAGAAAGCTGCGGACGCGTTCCGGGACGAGATAACGGACGGATGTTCCTTTTTGCAGGTGATCCCGCACCAGGGTAGAAGAAATTTCTACATGAAGGGACGGCATGAAACGGATATCTGCGCGGTAACGGGACGCGAGGGATTTTGCCTGCAGCATCAGCGCAGAATCTTCCCTGCCCTGCCGAACGGAGGCTGCCGTAATGCACTGAGTAAAAATCTGCTCCGGATTTTTCCAGAATTCCATCTGGAACAGCGTGTCCGCACCGACAATATAATAAAGTTCGTCCTCCGGATACTGCGCATGCAGTCGGGTAATCGTTTCACAGGTATAGGAATTGCCTTCTCTTACAATTTCCATGTCGGAAACGCAAAAATAAGGGTTATCTGCTATGGCGAGCTGTACCATCTGAAAACGAATTTCTCCAGGCAGGATCTCCTCCTGCCGTTTCATATAGGAACAGCCGCTTGGAATGAACAGAACCTGATCCAGTCCATAAAAGCACCTCGCCTGCTCTGCAAGCAGCAGGTGCCCGTTATGGATCGGATTGAAGGTGCCGCCTAAAATACCGATTTTGCTCATAGGCTACCGCCTTTATCCATGGGTAAAATAACTGTTACAGGGGAAGTTCGATTTTTCTTGTGGTCTTTGCTCTCTTTGTAGAGAACGATTTTCTTGCCGATGACCTGAACAACGGTAGAGTGTGTGCGCTCTGCTACGATAGCTGCGATTTCTCTGGGATCGTCGAAACAGTTCTTCAGGACAGAAATTTTAATCAGCTCTCTGGTATTGAATGCTTCTGCAATTGCTGCCGTGCATTCCGGGGTCAGGCTGGATTTGCCGATCTGAAAAATCGGTTCCAGGCTGCTTGCGAGCTTCATCAGATATGCTCTCTGCTTACTTTTTAATTCCTTCATGGGAGTCCTCTCTTACTTATAATAATCAAAGGATAAGCCGTACATCCGAACCGTATCGCCTTCCTGGATGCCAAGCTCCTCCAGCTTGTCCAGAATGCCGGCATCTTTTAAAAATCCCTGGAAGAACGCAAATCCCTTTTCGGATTCGAGGTTGGTATAGCCAAGCATTTTTTCGATGCGGGGACCTTCTACGACATATTCCTGTTCGAGTTTCGTCATAGGTAACGGTATAAGGTTCGTCAGAAACCGCAAGTGCCATTTCCGGGAAGTACTCCTGCTCAAATACAGTCGGCTTTTCGTCGAGACCGTCCAGCATCTGACGGACATGATAGAGCAGCTCGTTGACGCCCTTGCCGCTGACTGCGGAAATCGGGAATACATCAATGCCTTGGGACCAAATTCCTTGCGCAGCTGTTCGACCGGGGATTCTTCAAGATCGTAAATCGCGTCGGTTTTGTTGGCTGCGATCACCTGGGGCTTTCTGGAAAGCTCCTCGCTGTAATTGGCAAGCTCTGCGTTGATCGCATAGATGTCCGTGATCGGGTCGCGTCCTTCTGTTCCGGCTACATCGACAACGTGGATGAGCACCTTGGTACGCTCGATATGGCGCAAAAATTCATGGCCGAGACCGACGCCTTCGGAAGCGCCCTCGATCAGTCCCGGAATGTCTGCGATGACGAAGCTCTTCATATCCGGCAGATCGACAACTCCGAGGTGCGGATTTAAGGTTGTAAAATGATAATTTGCGATTTTCGGTCTTGCGTTGCTGACACGGGATAACAGGGTGGATTTTCCGACGTTCGGGAATCCAACCAGTCCAACATCTGCGATGACCTTTAATTCAAGTGTCAGCTCAAGCTCCTGTGCCGGCTGACCGGGCTGTGCATATTTCGGCGCCTGCATCGTACTGGTCGCATAGTGCTGGTTGCCGTTTCCGCCGCGTCCGCCCTTTAATAAAACGACTTTACGGTTGTCGCCGGACATATCGGCGATGACCTTGCCGGAATTGAATTCTTTGATAACAGTTCCTTCCGGAACCTTGATATAGATATCGTCGCCGTCCTTGCCACGGCAGTTTTTCTTACCGCCTTCCTGGCCGTCTCCGGCTTTATATTTTCCAACATGTCTGAAATCGGTCAGGGTATTTAAGCCTTCGTCTACGATAAAAATGACGTCGCCGCCATGGCCGCCGTCGCCGCCGTCCGGACCGCCTGCCGGAACATATTTTTCACGACGGAAGGAAACGTGGCCGTCGCCGCCCTTGCCGCTTCTGACATATATTTTTGCTCTGTCTGCAAACATACTCTGATTCTCCAAATGATATAATGAAACACCTGTCCAGCAGGGTTTTCATGTCTGCGGTTTGTCGCAAAAGCAACTTCTTTTCATATTCGATAAAAAGGCCCCAAACGTGCGTCTGGGGCCTTTTTTTTGGAAATGCGGCCCGCCCATTTGTGCGTCCGCTTATGGTTCCTTGATAATGCTTACTGTTCTACGGGATATACGGAAGCCTGTTTCTTGTCTCTTCCCTTTCTCTCGAACTTCAGTACGCCATCTACCTTAGCAAATAATGTGTCATCGCCGCCGATGCCAACATTGATGCCGGGATGAATCTTGGTTCCGCGCTGTCTGTAAAGAATGTTACCAGCCTTTACAAACTGTCCGTCCGCTCTCTTTGCACCAAGGCGCTTGGATTCGGAATCTCTGCCGTTCTTGGTAGAGCCGACACCCTTCTTATGAGCAAAAAACTGAAGGTTCATATTGAACATTTGTTTACACCTCCTCGAATTTCAGCCTCAGGAATTTTTTCCCGTACTGTTTTTCAATGCCTGTCAGACCAAGGATCATGGTATCAAGCAAAAGCTTTGCCCGATCGCTGACCGGGGATTCAAATACTACATCAACCAGGCCTGCCTCATCGTTTGTCACTACATTCATCGTATCGTCCGTATAACTTTCGATCGCATTGAGCGTATTGAAAACGAGTACGGAAACCGCCGCACAGATAATATCTGAACCGGCATCCGCATAACCGGCATGCCCGATGCAGTTAAACCCCTGATAGGAATCCTTTGTCTTTCGAATTAGAATCGTCGTCATAAAACATACCGTCGCAAAATCTGATGATTAAGCGTTGATTTTCTCGATTTTCACCTGAGTGTATGCTTGTCTGTGACCATTCTTCTTGTGGTAACCGGTCTTTCTCTTATACTTGTAAACGATGACCTTCTTGCCTTTGCCTTCGCCTACTACAGTAGCGGTTACGGTTGCACCTGCTACGTCAGCGCCGACCTTTAAGCCGTCATTGCTTACTGCGATTACCTGATCAAATGTTACAGTTTCACCGGCTGCTGCGCCAAGCTTCTCAACCTTCAGAACATCTCCCTCAGCTACCTTGTACTGTTTGCCACCTGTTGCAATAATTGCGTACATCTGGGACACCTCCTGTCAAGCGTTAAAATAATTAACGTTACTCGCTAACTTTGGTGGCGCTGTTACAGCGCACTTATACCTCGTTACGCGGCATACTTCAGTATAATAGCATTCCACCTAAACACTGTCAAGTATTTTAACTTGATTTTTTTAAATTTTCTCGAAAAATGTTACTGTTCACACGTGCCATTCGCAATACAATAGAATGCGCGCTCCGCGAAGCAGATTCTGCAGCTTATAAGAGATCGAGCAGTCTCTGGAAATATTCCGGCAGCGGCGCACTGGTTTCGATATACTCTCCTGTCCGCGGGTGGACAAAGCCGAGGATCATCGCGTGCAGCGTCTGCCCTTCGAGCTTTGGAAACGGGCATTTCTTCGGACCATAAACGCTGTCTCCCAAAAGCGGATGACCGATTGACGCCATGTGGACACGGATCTGATGGGTGCGCCCGGTCTCCAAACGACATTCGATATAAGTAAAGCGTTCAAAACGCTTCAGGACAGTATAATGGGTGACGGCGCGTTTGCCATTCACCTGGTTGACCGCCATTTTTTTGCGATCGGCATTGTCCCTGCCAATCGGCGCGTCGATGATGCCTTCGTCGTCGGTCAGCACGCCGTGTACAATCGCCCGGTAGCGACGCGTGATCGAGTGGTCCGCAAACTGCACGGCAAGCGCCTGATGGGCGGCATCATTTTTACAGACGATGACAGAGCCAGTCGTATCCTTATCGATTCTGTGGACGATTCCGGGGCGCAGCACGCCGTTGATGCCGGAAAGCTGTCCCCTACAGTGATACAGTACGGCGTTGACGAGGGTGTGGCTGTAATGCCCGGCTGCCGGATGGACAACCATATCCTTTGGCTTGTTGACAACCAAAACATCGCTGTCCTCATAGAGAATGTCCAGCGGGATGTCTTCCGGCTCGATATCCGGCTCCTGCGCTTTGGGCAACAGGAAAGATAAGTCATCTCCTGCCTTGACTTGATAGCTTGCTTTGACGGGCAAGCCGTTGATGCAGACGCGCCCCTCCTTGATCATTTTCTGGATAAAAGAACGAGATAAAGAGTCGATCAGCGCTGCAATGCACTTATCGACTCTTTCTTCTTCCTGTTCTTCGGTAATCTGAAATCGAAATAAATCAGTTGTTTCCTGTATCGGGTTTTCCATTATGCTTCCTTTTTTGAGTCCGGTTTCCTTCGTTTTAAAAAGTCAAAGTCCTTTTCCTCGAAATGCCCGAAAAAAAGGCGAGACAAAGACCTGCCGCGCCAGACAAACGTTACATAGATATCAGCTACGTTGAAGATCGGGAAGTCGATCAGGCTGATATAGATAAAATCCACGACATAATCCAGACGGATACGGTCGAAGAAGTTGCCGAGCGCTCCTGCCATCAAAATCGCCCCGAGGATATGGAGCATGGTATATTTCCGTGCGGCAGGCATGCGCCAGAGTGCATAGATGCAGGCGAGCAGAATCAGGCTCGTCATCAGTACAAAAAAGATTTTCTGATTTTGTAAAATGCCGAATGCGGCACCCCGGTTTTCCAGATAGCGAAGCTCCAAAGCACCGGGAATCAGCGAAACCGGGGCCTGATCCTTTAAGCGAAGGACAGCAAGGTGTTTCGTGAACTGGTCAAACAAAACACCGATAATTGTGATCAGGAGATCTATAAAAAACATTTTTTTCGCAGAAAAATTCATATCAGTCCTCATCCTTAAAGTTCAGTTCTTCGATGGCAGCTGTCATCTCTTCATCGGTTACGGTATCGTCGATCCGTGCATGTCCGATCCGATCTAACAGGACAAAACGGATTTTGCCGCCGCGCATCTTTTTATCGGACTTGGTCAGTGCTACGATTTTTGCAACATCCAGGTCATCTGCAGAAATCGGAAGGTTGAAGGGAACGAACATGTCGCGGATCTCGTAGTATTCTTCCATCTCGATGAGCTCTTTTTTCCAGGAAATATAGGCAGCAGCAACGCAGCCGAGGGCGACGCATTCGCCATGCAGCATCTGAAAGCCGCTGCTTTTCTCGATTGCATGACCGATCGTGTGTCCGAAGTTTAAGAGCGCACGTTCGCCCTGTTCGGTCGGATCGTTTTCCACAACCTCTTTTTTGATCTCGCAGCTGCGCTTGATCATGGAAAGGAGCGTTTCCGGGTCGCGTTCGCAGATTTCATACATGTTAGAGATCAGCCATTCATAATATTTCGCATCTTTGATCAGACCGTGCTTCATGATTTCTGCAAAGCCGGAATAATACTGTCTCGCGTCCAGCGTCTGCAGGGTGTCGAGGTTCATGTAAACGAGTCTCGGCATATGGAACGCGCCGACCATATTTTTGTAGGAATCAAAATCTACGCCCGTCTTTCCGCCGATGCTTGAATCCACCTGGGCGAGCAGGGTTGTCGGGATCTGGATAAAATCGATGCCGCGCAGATAGGTCGCTGCAGCAAAGCCGGTCATATCGCCGACTACACCGCCGCCGAGGGCTGCGAGCATGTCCCTGCGGTCAAAATGATGCTCGATTAAAAAAGCGTATAAAGTCTGGATGTTGGCGAGGGTTTTATTCTCTTCGCCTGCCGGAAATTCAAACACTTCTACCTGTGCAAAGGCAGAGGAAAAAGCTTTCCTTGACCTGCGCAGCATAAAGTAGAGCAACATTTGTGTCCGTAACGATGCAAATCTTACGCTCCGGTGCAGAAACCGAAAGTGCCGCGCCTGCAAGCTCTTCAAAGCCGATCGTCAGCACAATATCATAGCAGGGCTTTCCTTCACAGGATACCGTCAGTTTTTTTTTTTTCTTTCATGAAATACCTCCTTCGGGAAAAAGTTTCCGGGCAAAACAGGGACAACCTGCCAGAATGGCAGGTTGTCCGCCTAAACAATAGAATACACGCTCTGCGAGCATTCTATTGTCATGAATAAATCCGATGCTGCGCAGTCTTTGCGCTGGTTGCATCAGACATCCCTGACATCGAATGCGCCGCCGATAATTTCCTGAGAATCGCCGGAAATATCAACGCTTGCAGGGGTAATAATAAAAATAAAATGCGAAATCTTCTGCAGATGACCGTCGATTGCGTAACAGGACCCAGACGCGAAATCGATAATTCTCTGTGCAATATCAATGTCAAGCCCTTCCATATTGAGAACGACAGTGCGGTTTTCCAGCAGTGTTTCGGTAATTTCTCTGGCGTCTTCTACACTGGTAGGCTTAATGACCTGTACGTTCATACCGGGTACGCCGGATCTGCGCGGTGCAGGACGCATGGGAGTTACTTTCTGAAGCGCTTTTCTTGGGCGTTCCTCTTCTTCATAGGAATCAGCCTTCTGAATGCTCTTGATTTTGGGTTTCTTCTCTACCGGCGCTTCGTCATAATCATCATATTCATCATCATAGTATCCATCATCTTCATCGTCGCCTAATTTCATATAGCCCAAAAGTTTGTCCATCAATCCCATTTTCGAAACATTCTCCTTTTATTCCATATCGGCCACTGTCCGAGTACCGAATATCCCAGTACCGACTCTCACACAGGTGGAACCTTCTTCAATGGCTGTTTGGTAGTCGATGGTCATGCCCATCGATAAAACGTCCATAGAAACATTATCAACACTTTCCTGTGCGATGTCAACAGATAATTTCTTCATCAGCTGAAAATAAACCCGGTTCTCTTCCGGCGTCTGTGTAAGCGGTGCAACCGTCATCAGCCCCCGGATATGGACATTTGGAAGAACTGCGATCTGCCGCACCAGCGCGAGGGTATCCTTCGGGCGGATGCCAAATTTGCTCTCCTCCCCGGCACAGTTGATTTCCAGTAAAATATCTGTCTGCGCGTCTTTCTTGACGCTTTCTTTGCTGATTTCCTCCGCGAGGCGCAGGGAATCGACGCTGTGGATCATTGTCACTTTTCCGATCAGATATTTTACCTTATTGCGCTGCAGATGTCCGATCATGTGCCAGCGGATGTCTTTTGGAAGCTGGTCGTATTTATCGCACAGCTCCTGCACCTTATTTTCCCGAAATCGCGGATCCCCGCGTTGTAGGCTTCCTGCAGGGCAGAAAGCGGCTTTGTCTTGCTGACTGCGACCAAAAGGATGTCATCGGAGGTTCTCCCGGATTTTTTCGCGGCTTCTGCGATATTGTTCTGTGTTTGTTTTAGATTTTGTGTAATCATGCTGTTCCTGCTCCATCCCTATCGTTCTGTTTTGGGTAAAGGGTCTGTATTTATTCATTGATCAGCTGATCTACGTCCACGCTCGAAGCGTCGAGCACGATATAATCGTAGGGCGCTCAGACCGTAGGTGGTGTTGGATTTGATCAGCGCGTATTCGTCGTTCTGCTTTAAAATCTGGATTTCCTTAAAGTCGGCGTAGCCCTTGTTGATATTGAACACGCCGGTCAGGGAAGCCGTCTGGGATACTGTATAGCTTTCCGTCGATTCCGGTTTGATCAAATGGTCGCCGACGCGCAGGGAGGAATCGTCCAGATAGTAATTCTCATCGTTTTCCTGATAAATCTGTGTCGCAACAAATTCCGTCGTCAGGGGAGCCGTTTTCTCCCGCCGTTTCGCGCAGGACACCGGTTGCGCCGTTGCTTCCGCCCTTTGTGATATAATCCTTCGGGATCAGGAAAAATTCCTGCGTCGTGATCGCGGAAAGGGGAACCTTTAAACCGCTCTCGGAGTCAGATAAAATTTCCACGTCGAGAAAACGGTCGGTTGCAAAGGTGATCATGGAATTGTTTAATTCCAGCACTGCCAGGACATTTCCCTCGCCGCCGTTGTCGATGATGGAAACCTGTCCCCAGGATTCATACTGGTTTTTGAGGAAACGGACTTTGACGTACTGCTCGTTCTCTAACTGCGCTGCTGTCGTGCGGTCGACCTGAATTACGATTCTCCAATTTTCGCTGGTGGAAAGTCGGTAGAGCGGATCGGAGGCAGAGGTCAGCTCGTTGCTGATCAGCTGCGTTTTTTCGTAGTTGTCTTTTTGAAAGTCAGCGTCAGTCAAATCGGAGGGCGCTTTGTCTTCATAACCGTCGATCGAATAGGTAATAATGCCGGATTCCGGCGCATAACAGAGATTGACCGGCTGCGTACTCGCTGCATTGTTGATGACCTCGAGATTTTCCAGTACGTTAATGTTAGCGAGTTTTAAAACAGTGCCTTCCAGCTCATATTTGAAGTTGTAGACGCTGTTGAACTCATGTGGGGAAAAATTCGCGCAGAAGCCAGAAATACTGGTGCGCAGCTCGCGCATATCGCTTCCTGACAGGGAAGTGTTGTCCGCGTTCTGCTCGTCTAAGATTTCCTTGATCTGACCGCTCTCATCTACGGTGCAAACAAGCTGATTGGCACCGACACGCTCCCCTTCACGGGCATAATAGTTGATATAGCCGTTGTAGGAGCTTGTCACAACCGTTTCATCGCGCAGGGCGATGGCCGTATAAATATTATCTACAGACAGCGCGCCCTCCTGTACGCGGTAGGCGACGACCTTCTGATCCCGGAACAGATAAATCCCGACGCAGATAATGATATAAACAAAAATCAGGAAAAAGATAAACGTCCCGAGATTGATATTGAAGGGTTTGCGGTACTGTCTGATATTTCCGTTATTCTGTCTTGCTGCCAAATAAAAAACCTCCGGCTTTTTCCAAAAATAAGCCCCGGCAGAGTTCCTCCGGGGCTTTTTCTTCAGAGTAGAACAGCTTCCGGCTGGCGGTAAGCTGAGATCTCCTGTTTCAATAAACTCATTTTATCAGATGGATACGATGATCTTGGACTTTAAGCTGTCGTCCAGTTCGGATTCATTCCGGGAAACGCTGAGTACGAAATCCACGCCAAACTTTTCGCTCATCTCATCCAGCTTTGCAACAACGCCTGTAATGTTCTGACCTTCCAGGTTTGCAATTTTCAAAAAGCTGTCAAAATACATCTGCTCGAGGTCGTGATCCTGAGAGATGATGCCACTGACGAATCCGAGAAATGCGTCGCTGGAATCGATCATGTAGTCAGGAACTACGATCAGACGGATTTTGTTATTCAATTCATACATGTGTTTGGGACTCTTGTCCAGATATACGATGCTGCCGTGCGCATCCTTTACCTCATTATTCACTTTGTCCAGAAGAAATTTTGTTTTTACCCTTGCCCTTTTCGCCTACGATTAACTGAACCATTGCAATCCCTCCTAAAGTATATTCCCCTTTATATGTAAACATTACACATATAACATATAGGATATGTTTTATTATAGTGGATTTCGCCCAAAAAAAAACAACCTTTATTTTCACTTCTGTTACTGTTCACTCACAGCTTTCCGGATGAACGGTGTAAGGGCTGAAACAGCCCACGCCACCCGATTAAGAAGTCGCCTGCTTCAGCAGGGCATTCATCTCTGTATACAGAATCCCGCGCTCCGCCGACTTTAAAATCACCGCAATATAAGGGTTCCCGGAGGTGTCGCGTGCAAGTAAAATCAGACAGTTTCCTGCAGCACTTGTGGTGCCGGTCTTGCCGCCGATTACCGTAACCCTGTCCGGCGCTGCGACATTGCCCGCCAGGTATTGATTGGTATTTTTGACGGAAAGCGTTTTTTCGTTGCCGTTTTTATCTGTATAGACGGTATCATAGCTCGTCATGCTGATGATTTCATTGACCGTGTCGTATTTGAGCGCCTCATTGAAAATCAGGTACATGTCGTACGCCGTGACGTAATGGTTCTCTGCATTAAGTCCGTGCGGGTTTACGAAATGGCTGTTGGTTGCACCGATCGCCTGTGCCTCTTCGTTCATCATATCCGCAAAGCCCTCTACGGAACCGCCGATATGCTCTGCAATTGCAACGGCCGCGTCATTGGCGGATTTGATCAAAAGTGCATGGAGCGCCTGGTTTAACGTCAATTGGTCACCCTCTGCAAGGCCGCAGACAACTGCTCCGCTTTCCAGGTTTCCCATATTGGAGCTGACCGTAATCACATCGTTCGGGTTGCCGTATTTGAGTGCGACAACCGCTGTCATCAGCTTTGTGAGGCTCGCAGGAGCCAGCCGTTCATGAATGTTTTTGGCATAAAGAACGGTACGGGAATTCAAATCAAAAAGACCGGCCGATGTGGCATCCGTCATATCAACAGCGGAATTGTCCGTATTGATATCTCCGTTCACAACACAAAGGCCGGATGCAAAAGCATCTGCCGTCTCGAAACCGGTATCGCCGGAAATCCGAAACGCAGAAACCTTATAATCCGGATTGTAGGAAAAGGCAATTGCCTCATCGCTGCAACCGGTCGCACCGAAGCAGACAGCAAGCGCTGTCAGCAGTGCAAGACATTTATTTGTACATTTCACGCCAGTCTAAATCTCCTCTGTCCAGGGACTTGATCAACAGTTCTGATGTCGCCAGATTGGTAGCAACCGGGATGTTGTGCATATCGCACAGACGCAGGATGTTGTTTACCGTAGGCTCATGCATCTTCGGAGTCATCGGATCACGCAGGAAAATGACAAGGTCAATTTCGTTATGCTCGATCTGTGCGCAGATCTGCTGTTCGCCTCCAAGATGTCCCGCCAGATATTTATGGACATTCAGATTGGTAACTTCTTCGATCAGACGACCGGTGGTACCTGTTGCATACAGACTGTTCCGGCTTAAAATGCCTCTGTATGCAATGCAGAAGTTCTGCATCAGTTTTTTCTTTGCATCATGTGCAATTAACGCAATATTCATGTTGCCTTTTCTCCCATACTAAAAATTATACAGGTTTTTTTCGCTGAAGCCCGACATTTAAGACAAAGCCGATTCCTATATACATACTGACTAGCGAACTCAGCCCATAGCTGACAAACGGAAGCGGTAATCCTGTATTTGGCATCATCATGGTAGCGACTGCAATATTCATAAAGCCCTGGATTCCGATCAGTGCGCCTATTCCGGCAGCGATAACCATTCCGGCGGTATCCTTTGCAACCCGCGCGATGGACACACAGCGCATTGCAATCAGGATCAGCAGCAAAATGACCACTGCAGAACCGATAAAGCCAAGCTCCTCCCCTATGATAGCAAAGATAAAGTCCGTCTGGGATTCCGGAAGAAAATTACCATTTTTGACGGATGCGATATCCGTATTGTTAAGTCCCTTTCCCCAAAGCTGTCCGGATCCGATCGCGATGACGGAGTTTAACTGCTGATAAGCTTCTGTATCCGCATAGGTCGCCGGGTCAAAAAATGCCATAATACGATTCCGCTGATAATCCTTTATCAGCGTCTGTCCCTCCTGCATGACAATGGACAGAAAAATAAGAACGGACGGAACCGCCACTGCGAGAACGCCCCCGATGATCTTCCAACTCAAGCCGCCGACAAACATCAGGACACAGAATAAAACAGACACCAGAATCGTCGTGGAAAGGTTGGGCTGTTTATAAATCAGGATCAGAGGCGGGATGATAAAGAGGACTGCAAGCAACAGTACCCGCATCGTATTGAATTGTTCTCTATACTTCATAATAAACTGTGCATAGAATAAAATCAACAAAATTTTTGCAGTTTCTGACGGCTGAAGGTCAAAAAAGCCCAAATCGAGCCAGCGCGCCGCACCGTTTGCCGACCTTCCGAAAAAATGAACCAGAATGAGGGTCACAATCACGAACAGGTATCCGATCCATGCCAGCTTCAACAGTCTGGAATAGTCCAAAAAGGCGATTACCAGCATGGCAATCAGACCGACTGCCATGCCGAGAATCTGTTTGCTCTGTACACTTTGCTTGGCACTTCCGATCGCAAGGATGCCGATAACATTTAAGGCAATCACCAAAAGCACCAGAAGAAAATCAAAATTCTTTAGTTTGTATCTCCGAAACATATTGCTCCTTTAGCTGATTTTATGGAGATCCAGAATCGGGATGTTGGCGTAGATCGAAGGGGTCTTCGCCCCCTTGCCCCGCGTCGACGCTTTGCTGATCTGGATTTCCATATTGTTTGTGTCTATTTTCATATAGCGTGATATGACTTCTGCGATATCTTTTTTGATCATCTCCAGAATTTCGGGCGAGCAGTTGACGCGGTCGGAAATCAGCAGGATTTTCAGACGGTCCTTTGCAACCTCGCGAGAGGGTTTTCTGCGAAAAAGATTAGACAGTTTCATACGCGTCCCTCCTGACTTTTATGAAAAATACCGGTGACCTTCGTCCAGAACGAAAAAGTCGGTTCCGGAAGCAGATACGGGGTCTCCTGCCCCAAAATCCGCTGGCAGATGTTCCGGTAGGCGCGTCCCGCCAGCGTGTGGTTGCCGACGAGCGGTTCGCCCTGATTGGTTGCGATGACGACGTTTTCATCGTCTGGCACGACGCCGATGAGCGGGATGGAAAGGATGTCCACCACGTCGTCTACGCTCATCATATCCCCGCGCCTGACCATTTCGTAGCGCATCCGGTTGATGACCAGATCGATGCGCTCAAAACCAGATGCCTCCAAAAGACCGATGATACGGTCCGCGTCGCGGATGGCGGAAACCTCCGGCGTTGTGACGACGAGCGCCCGATCCGCACCGGCGATGGCATTTTTAAACCCTTGCTCGATGCCTGCGGGACAGTCTAACAAAATGTAATCAAACTGCTCTTTTAAGTGTTCCACCAGCTTTTTCATCTGGCTTTCGTTGACAGCGCTTTTATCCCTTGTCTGCGCGGTTGGCAAAAGGTACAGACCGGGATAACGTTTGTCGCGAATCAGCGCCTGCTTGACGCGGCAGCTTCCTTCCACGACGTCTACAAGATTGTATACAATCCGGTTTTCCAGTCCCATGACGACATCCAGATTCCGCAGACCGATATCGGTATCGATCAATACAACCTTTCTTCCAGCCGCCGCCAGACCGGTTCCAACGTTTGCGGTCGTCGTTGTTTTTCCGACACCGCCTTTTCCTGAGGTAACGACAATGACTTCACCCATGGCATACGATCCTCCGATCATGAAATATTGGCGTTCCCTGAACAGGCTGCACTAAACAGGCAGTTCATTCATTAATTCTTTTGGTAATGGACTGCATTTGTATTTCGCCGTTTCGGACGCATGCCATCTGCGGCTGTCCCTTGCGGAGCCTTCCCGCCCATAAGCGGCTTTCCTTTGTTTTATATTTGAAATCTCCGATTTTTAATTTCTGCGGAGTCATTTCAAGCGCTGCAATAAAGTGATGGTCCCTGCCGTCGCCGCCCGCATAGGCGTTTCCGGCAAGCCTTCCCAGAACGATGATATCCTTTGTGGAAATGATGCTGCAGCCTTCTTCCACGCTGCCTAAAATGACGATGCTGCCCTCGGTTTCAAGAATCTGCCCGTCTTTTAAGCTGCCGCGGTAAAACTGTCCATCGTCCCCGCTCGCAGATTTCTGCGCAAAGTACCGCGCCGCTTCCGTTGCATTGGAAAACTGGTTCTGGAGCCCGGCATCTTTTCCGATGACACAGAGCACCTGCAGACGGCTGGATGAGGTGATCGTGTCCACGAGGATATTTTCCTCCTCCTGGGTAAGCGTCCTGCCCTCAAAGGACACCGCGACCTGCATATCCCCGAAAAAACGGGCTGAGTCGCGGAATTTCTGTGCAAGATCCAGACAGAGCTGCTCAAATTCCAGCGTATCATCCAGATAGATTGCAATGCCGTCTTTATAGCTTTTGAGAATTACGGTGTTTTTCATGATCAGTCTCCTCCCCCAACGACAGTTTCCAGGGAAAGTGCAGTCTGGCTGTCAGTCAGGGCTCCGTTTTCGTCCAGGTCGAAATACACGGTCATCAGCTGCTTGGAAAGCTGGCAGGCGTAGTCGGAGGAATAACCGTTTGCGATACGGATCGCCATAGAGACCTCCGGATTGTCGTAAGGCGCGTAGCCGACGAACAGACCGTGGTTTGGACGGGACTTATCTTCTTCGGCGGTACCGGTCTTGCCGGCAACCTCAACGCCGAAATCCTGATAGTATTTCTTGTTCTGGACAACGCCGCGCATGCCCTGATGGATTGCATTCCAGTAGGACTGGGGCATATCGATCGTATTGCGGACGTTTGCCGAATAATTGACAAGCAGGTTGCCAGAGGTATCCGTCACCTTATCTAAAAGCGTCAGGTCATAGCAGGTACCGCTGTTTGCAACGGTCGTCACATAACGGGCAAGACCGACGGTGGTGAAGTTGTTGGTACCCTGTCCGATTGCGGATACAACAGACAGTGCGTCGGAAATCTGCGGTTCGGATTCTTCAATTTCAATGCCGGATTTTTCGTTCAGTCCGTACATAGACGCATATTTGGCGAGCTTTTCATTACCGAGATCCTGATCGTATTTATCGCCGTTTAAGCCGAGCTGATAGCCGACCTCGTAAAAAAAGACGTTACAGGAGTTTGTGATCGCTTCGGATACATTTAAGCTGCCGTGACCGCTTCTCTTCCAGCATCGGGGCTGATAATCGGAGAAACGGGTAAAAATTCCCGGGCACTCGATTCTTGTCGTCAAATCGATCACATGCTCCATCAAAGCCGCGGTAGACGATACCATCTTAAAGGTGGAGCCGGGCGCCGTACGCATCTGGGTCGCATAATTCCACATCGGGCGGGAAAGATCCTCGCCGCTGGAAATCCGCGAATAATATTCTGCGTCGATGCCGTTTGCCAGCCGGTTGTTATCATAGCTGGGGTAGCTGACGAGCGCACGCACCTCTCCGGTGTTGACGTCTGTTAAAACGCAGGATGCCGAATACGGGTCGAGAGCAAGCTGCGCCGGGGTAATCTCGAGGTTGCGAATCAGATTTACCATAAAGTTAAAGGCAGAAACACTGCCGGATTTTAATTCGGCGATTTGGTTTTCTGTCGGGTTGATGACATCCTGTTCGATCAGGAGGATGCAGACCTGGGTTCCGGTAATCCGGTTCTGCTCGATCATGTACGGAATCAATTTCTTTAAGAAAGTCTGGCTGTCCAGCTCTTCTAAAATGTAGGAAACCAGCTGCTGATAGACCTCCGAGGAATCGGAATATTTTCCATCCAGGGGAAGCTGGGTCACGTCAATCCAGTTTTTGGAGATCGCGTATTCCAGATATTCCCGGATGCTGATCGTCTCATTGGTCGTCCAGTCGATGTAGGTCTGATCGGTTTTATCTACGCCGGATAAAATATTGTTCTCCGGCAGCAGGTTGTTGATGATATAGCTTTCATATGCCTTATATTCTGCAGGAAGGCTCTGATAAGCGATTGTTCCGGACAAAAGCTCCTCGGAGAGCCAGGTAAGGACCTCATCGCGCCGGGATAAAATCGTCTGATAGACGCTGTACTGGGTTTCTCCTTCGACGGCAGCTTCCATTTTGGAAAGCTCGATCACGTTATTTTTAAACAACGCGCTGTATACATTATCGATCGGAATCTTTAGGTTCGCGCTGGAAACATCGGTGGAGTCATAGTTTTTAACGTTGATGATTTTATCCACCAGAATACCGGCAACGAATTTTTCCAGGATATTATAGGCGTCCGCCTGGAGCTTGCTGTCGATCGTCAGGTAAACGTCGTTTCCGGCAGTCGCGTCCACATGGTCGAGCACTTCTACCTCCCGACCCATCCGGTCAACAAAGACCGTCTCATAGCCCTTTGTTCCCTGCAGATATTCTTCCATGACCTTTTCGATGCCAGCCTTGCCGACGACATCCGTCAGCTCGTATTCTTTGACATCCGGCGCGCTCTTGACGCCGTCCATGCCTTCTTTACTGTTTAATGCGGTCAGCTCGTCCGTCGAGATTTTGCCGGTGTAGCCGAGAATCTGGGAATAATACGGTCCGTCCTTATATTTGCGGATTGTGTCTTCCGCAACGGAAATGCCCTCCAGCTCGTCCTGATTTTCTGCAATTGCGGCAACGGTTTCTTCCGAAACGTCGGTCGCGATTGTAACCGGGATATATTTCTGATATCCGGTGGTTCCCATCGTATACCGGATCGCGATGATGTTGAGCAGTTCTTTTTGGGTATATCCCTCTCCGACTGTAAAGCTGTTTTTATCGTTCGGATCAGTCAGTCCGCCGATCGCGTAACGTTTGGAGCCGGCGAGATATTCGATAATATCCTGCGCGGTTGCATTTTTCTGGCGCTCTTCCAGATCGGAAATCTGGGTGATACCGTAGACGTCAGCGATAAAACGCAGCCTTCTCGAGCCAGTCACGCTGTAGGCAAATTCGCCGTCGCCATCGATATAAATATTGAAATCGCAGCTGATGCTGTCGCCGTTTTCGTCCAGAATATGAAGGACTTTTTTGAGGATACCGTTAATTGTGGCATTTTTTTTGCTGGATTCATAGACATCCTCGATCGTGACAGAGCTGGAAAGCTCATTGTAGGCGAGCGCAATGCCGTTTACGTCGTAAATATTGCCTCGCGTGCTTGCAATCGAACGTTCTTTTTTGATTTTTAGTTCAAATTCCTGTTGCTTGTCCTCGCCCTGTACGATCTGCAGCGTGAAAATGCGCTGGAACAAAAGGACTGCCATCACAACAAACATGACGTACAAAAAAAACGTTCTGGAACTGATAAAATTGATCAGAAATCTCTGAATTTTTTTCAACAATTATTCTGTACTCCCTCGATCCGCACACCAGAGCCATTTGTGCAGCAGCAAAAGCAGCGGATAAAAAATAAATGCAACAACGATGGTGTAAACTGCTTCCGGTAAAATGATATGTAACAGATAGTAACCGATGTCAAGGCGCGCCCGCATCAGAAACATAATCAGATAGCAGACGAAATTGACGCAGAGGTCTGCAGCGGTAATCATCATCAGCGGAAGCTTGATATCTTCGGGATAAAAAAGCCGGTTCGCCTGTCCGCATAAATATCCGACATACAAAAACAGCAGCGCGTAAAAACCGAGCAGGTCTCCGGTAGCACCGTTCTGGGAAATGAGGCTGACGCCGTTTGCCGCAAACAGATCTGCCAAAAGCCCACAGGCAAAGCCTGTCCACATGCCGGCTTTGGATCCCTCCATAAACCCGATGGATGCGACCAAAATGACTAAAAGGTTCGGTTTGATCGAGCCAAATGCAATCCAGGGGCAGACAGAGGTCTGCAAAAGGAAAAGACCCAGATCAGGGCGGCAACTGTCAGAAATTTTTTCATAGAAAGAAGCCTCCTTTGTCAGTCACCGGTCTGCTGTTTTTGTTCCATCACAACTAAAACCTCGTCCAGATGGGAAAAATCGACAGCTGGTGTCACCGTTCCGGATTTGGTCAGGTTATTGGAGGAAGTGCTGATCGAATCGATATAGCCGATCAGAATTCCGGGCAGATATTTATCACTGATATTGCTCGTAACGACCTTATCTCCGACTGATACGTTGTTGTCCGGATCGGAAAGCTGGGAAAACAGGATCGTTCCGTCCGACTGTATGGACTGCAGGCTGCCGGATACGATTAAGTTGTTTGAGGTTGCAAGGACGGTTGCGCTGACGCTGCTCGTATCGGAAATGATGGAAATAACCTTTGCGTAGTGCGGACCAACAGAAACAACGCGTCCGACCAGACCGCTGCCTGCCATGACGTTATAATCGACCTGTACGCCCTCTTCTTCCCCCTTGTTGATCGTAAACGAAGAAAACCAGTTATCAGTTTCGCTGGAGATGACCCTCGCACCGATCTTGTCATAATCGGAATATGCCTGGTCGAGTTCATATAAGCTGCGCAGGTTATTTAATTCGTAACGATCCTGCTGCAGCTGGTTGTTTTCGATCGTCAGCTGGTCAATCTGCTCCTGCAGATCTTTGTTTAGGGCAAGAACATCCTTTAACTGCGCCAGCTCGTCGGAACGGTCGGATAAGTATCCGCCTATCGTTGCGATCCCGTTCTGGAACGGAACAACGACGTAGCTTGCCGCCTGCTTTAAAACACCTTCGAATACGTTGGTATTAAAGGTAAAAATCAGCAGAAAAGCGCAGACTGCAGTCAGCACAAGCAAAAGCTGTTGGCTTGTAATCGTGATTTTTTTTCGTTTCTTTTTGACTACAGGACTCATTTACCCATCCCTTCAATAGCATATGCTACAGATCTGTAATTGTCCTCTTTCAGGATGCGGCCCATGCCGAGTACGACGCTTTCAAGCGGGCGCTGCGCCTGATTGACCTTTAAGCCGGTGGATTTCTGCAGAAGCTCTGCGAAATGGCTGGTCTGGCTGGCACCGCCGGTTAAATAGACACCGTGTTTGAAAATATCGGCACCGAGTTCCGGAGGGGTTCTCTCCAGAATCACTTTTACGCTGTCGATGATGGTGTTGAAGTGCTCTTCCAGGCAGCTGTTGATTAAATCCGTCGGGATTTCACGTTCTACCGGAAGTCCGACTACGATATCGCGGCCGTATACGACAGCGCCCTTGCCCTCTTTTTCGAGATCGCCGATGGACTGACGGATCGTCGCGGCTGTTTTCTGACCGATCAGAAGGTTAAATTCACGGCGTACGGTCTGGCGAACCGCTTCGTCGAATTTCAAGCCGCCGGTTTTGATCAGTCTGCTCAGCACGATGCCACCGAGGGAAAGAATGGAAACCTCCGTCGTATCGTAGCCGATATCCACAACCAGGACACCCTGGGAATTTTTTACGTCGATGTCCATGCCGAGGCCGTCCGCAATTGCCTTTTCCACGACCATGATCTTGCGTGCCTTGACGTTCGCATCCTTGATCAGATCATAAAACGCGCGCTTCTCCACTTCCGTGATATCGGTCGGGACTGCAATATAGAAATCTGCCGGACGGATATTTCCTTTGGACATATCGGAAATAAACAGATGAATCAGCCGTTCCATGTTGTTGATATCCGCGATGACACCGTTGGAAAGCGGATGGCTGATCTGAATATTTGCCGGGGCTTTTTCATACATTTCATAAGCGGAATTACCGTAGGCAAATATGTTCTTTTTATTTTCGATGGCGATCATATTCTTTTCCATCATGACTGAATCGTCGGAAAGACTGTAGATTTTGATATTGCTCGTTCCGAGATCGATTCCGTATGCGCAATTTGGCACCATGTTATTCTCCTTCCTTAGATCAGCCCTGCCTGACGGAAACTGAAAAAATCCGAATCACCGACAATGATATGGTCGGTCAGGCAAAGCTGCATCATCCCGCCAAGCATAGCAAGGCGCTTTGTAAGTTCTTTGTCCTCGGGGCTCGGAGTAACGTCCCCGCTGGGATGGTTGTGCAGTAAGAGGAAGCTGACAGCCCCGACGCGCAGCGCCTGCAGAAAAATTTCGCGCGGAGATACGAGCGCCGCATCGATGGTCCCGATCGAGAGAAGCTTTTCCCTGATCAGGCAGCCTTTGCCATCTAACAACAGCAGAATCGTGCGTTCGAGCATACCGCCGTCCTCTTCAAACATCGGTCTGCAATAGTCTGCCGCCGTTGCCGGGTCCGGAAAGGCGGGAAGCTTTTTGCGCTGCCCGAGGGCGATCCTTCTTGCCAGTTCAAAAATGCAGCAGATCCGCACGGCTTTTACTTCGCCGATTCCCCTGATCTGCTGCAGCTGGTTGCAAGATAAGCTGGAAAGTCCCAAAAGTCCGCTTCGGGAACCGAGCGGCAGGGAAAGCACCTGCTCTGCCAGCGCGAGCGCCGGACAATCCCGAAACGCCTGCGGGGCGTCCGGTCCGGGATTAGGTCCTGTACGCAGCATAATCGCCAGAAGTTCGGCGTCTGATAAGGATTCTGCCCCTTTTTGCAGAAATTTTTCATACGGGAGACGGTCAGAAGCTGTCAGCTGTGTTTCTTTTTTGGATACTTTCATTTGGTTTGTCCTCCATTTTCCTCTCCATGAAAATGCAGGACAGCATGCTCTTTTGTCTCCCTGAGCTTTTATCATATTAACATAATTCTTTTTTTCTGTATAGAAAGAAAAGGCACTTTTTTTCGCACCGTCCGACAGCTGGCGATTATTTCTGACACAAAATGGCAGAAACGACGCCCTTTTTGACGCACTGCTGCAGGGATTTCAGGATGCCGAATTTTGCGTGCTGCCAGGTCAGTCCGCCCTGAAAATATACGGCGTAGGGAGGCTTGATCGGACCGTCTGCGGACAGCTCGATGGAAGCGCCGGATACAAATGCCCCCGCCGCCATGATGACCTGACTGTCATAGCCGGGCATATCCCACGGCTCCGGGGTAACGAAGCTGTCTACAGGAGCAGCGTACTGAATGCCTTCACAGAAGGAAATCAGTCCTTCCGGCGTGCCGAATTCGATCGCCTGAATGATATCGTAGCGGGGGGCGTCCCCGGAGGGAACGACCTTAAAGCCGAGCTTTTCATAGAGGTTGCCGCAAAAATCGCACCCTTTAATGCACCTGCGGTGACGGTCGGCGCCAGGAACAGTCCCTGATAAAAGGAAGGAAGCACCTGCAGCGATGCGCCGACTTCTCTTCCGAGTCCGGGAGAGGTTAAACGAAAGGCAGCATTTTCCACGCAGTCCTTTTTGCCGACGATATAGCCGCCGATCGGTGCAAGTCCGCCGCCGGGATTTTTGATCAGAGAGCCAACGCACATATCTGCACCGACGTCTGTGGGTTCGATTGTCTGGGTGAATTCGCCGTAGCAGTTATCTACCATGCAGATGATGTCCGGCTTGATGCTTTTGAGAAAAGCAATCAGCTCGCCGATCTGCTCTACGCTCAGGGTCGGTCTGGTCTGATAGCCCTTGGATCGCTGGATCGTTGCGAGTTTAGTGTTCGGATGGATGGCATTTCTAATGCCCTCCCAGTCAAATGAACCGTCCTCTTTTAAATCGACCTGACGGTAGCTGATGCCATATTCTTTCAGGGAACCACGGGATTCCCTGATGCCGATAACCTCTTCGAGGGTGTCATAAGGCTTTCCAACAGGGGATAACAGTTCGTCTCCCGGTCTTAAATTGCTCATTAGCGCGAGCGCGAGCGCGTGTGTTCCACAGGTGATCTGAGGACGCACCAGGGCTGCCTCGGTATGGAACAGGGACGCATAAACTGCTTCCAGCGTGTCTCTGCCGATATCGTTATAGCCGTAGCCGGTTGTGCCAAGCAGGCAGGCTTCACTGACACGACAGTCCTGCATTGCCTTTAATACCTTCAATTGATTGTATTCTGCTGTTTTGTCGATCTCGTCAAATCGGTCTTTTAAAGAAACAAGGGTCTGTTCCCCGTATTCATATACTTCGGGGGGAAATTCCCATCGCGGTATACATATTCTGCATCATTGTTTTAACTCCTCTGCTTTTGTAATCAAAAACTGTAAAATACTATTTTCATCTGGAAAGTCCTGCCTGTCAACCCATGTCACACATTTTTCCCGGCGAAACCAGGTCAGCTGGCGCTTTGCAAAGTGCCGGGTATCGCGCTTAATCAGATAAACTGCGCGTTCGAGGTCATATTCGCCCTCCAGGTAAGCCAGGATTTCCTTATAACCAAGTCCCTGCATCGACACCATCCCTCTGTGACAGCCTTCCTGCTGCAGCCCTTTGACTTCTTCCACCAGTCCGTCTTTTAACATCTGGTCGACGCGGCGGTCAATCCGTTCATAGAGTTTTGCGCGGTCATCCGTCAGGACAAAATAATAAAACCGATAGGCGGCGTCCCGCTGATGTTGCGCTTCATTATGCGCAGAAATCTTCCCGCCGGTCTGTTCGTGGTATTCGAGCGCCCGGATGACGCGCTTTACGTTGTTTTCGTGGATTTCTTCCGCTGCTTTCGGGTCAGCCTGTACAAGCAGCTCATGCAGCGCATGTGCGCCGTTTGTTCTGGCATATTCTTCCAGCCGGTTTCGCAGCGACGTATCCTCTGCGTGCTCAGTAAAGTCGATATCATATAAAACGGACTGGATGTAAAAGCCTGTCCCGCCGACAAGAATCGGGATTTTATGACGGCTTAAAATATCTGAAATCGCTTCTTTTGCCAGCTTTTGAAACAGCACGACATTGAAATCCTCATCCGGGTCGAGCACGTCGATTAAATGATGGCGGATCCCTTGCATTTCCTCGGTGCGCACTTTGGCAGAGCCAACATCCATGCGCCGGTACACCTGCATGGAGTCGGCGGAAATAATTTCACCGTTCACCGCCTTTGCAAGGGCAACAGACAGGGCCGTTTTTCCGACAGCGGTCGGACCTGTCAGGATGACGAGGGGCGGCTTTGAGGGCGCACTGCCTGCGCTTGGGCAGTTTTGAACGTTGAGTCCGGTGTCGGGAGAACCTTTTTCATTATTCGCTACGCTGCAGGCAGAAGGTTGTATCTTTTCCATAAAATTTATCTCTCCAAATTGAAAGCTATATCTCCCAGTTCTATCTTCGGGGATCGAATTCCCATTACACGATTCGCTTGAATTTGCGTTCCAGCTCCTGCTTTGTCATCACAATCATTGTCGGGCGGCCGTGCGGGCAATGATACGGATTATCGAGGGTCAGAAGCTGCTCCAACAGTTCCTGCATTTCGGCAAGGCTTAAACGATTATTGCCCTTGACCGCAGATTTACAGGCCATCGTAGCGATACGTTCTGCAATCGCGGTCGGTGCATTCGGAGTCTGACCGGTTCCCAGCTCATCCAGAATATCCTGTAAAAACTCTGCCTCGCAGTGTCCGTACAGATCGCAGGGAACTGCGCGCATCGCATAGGAGCTGCCGCCGAAGGAATCGATTTCAAAGCCGAGCTGTTCGAAATACTCCTGATACTGTTCCAGAAGCGCTGCTTCAGCGCCCGTGAGTGTTACGATCAAAGGCGGCATCAGGTTCTGACTGACGGGCTGTTTGTCGTGAAATCGTTTCATGAGCATTTCGTATTTTACCTTTTCATGCGCCGCATGCTGGTCGATCAGGATCATTTTATCATGATACACGGCGATCCAGTACGTGTCAAAGATCTGACCGATAAGCTGGTATTCGTCCACCGCCTTGCGGCTAAGGATTTTTTCATCAAATAAATTCAACTGCTCTGATTTTGCAATGTCAGGCGCCTGTGTCTCATATGCGATTCGATTCTCACGGACAGCCTGTTCGAAGCGTTTTTTCTCAAACGGCTGCGGCGGAAGAATCGCCGAATGGTGCTGGGGCCTCTGTGGGGAAACGCCGACGTTTTCTGATGTGCCAATCCCTGCACCGGTAGAAGAAACGGGATCTGCCGTAGCTTTGGAAAGCGAATCGCTGGCAACAGATTCTTCCTCTGTCCTTTGTGTGGACAAACCTTCCACGGCTGTATCAAACGTATTGACTTTATTAGTCAAGACTCGGATAATTGGCTTATTTATGCTATTTTCTGTACTTTGGCTACTTGTAGTTGTTGACCTGACAGGTCGGCTTTTGTATAAGTTGACCATATCGGTCGATCGCTGTTTTGCCGAATCCGGCATCGGTGCTGCTGCCTGGACATCCTTACGCTCCTGCTGGCGATGTCCAGTCGGAATGCCGGAGGAAAGGAGCTTTTGTGTGAGACTGACGGCAGTTTGCTTAGATGCCTGTGCATCGCTTTTTCCCGTCCTTTGTCGTCATCCAGCACAACCTGCGGGATCATCTCCCGGTCGTGCAGTGCTTTCTGCACCTGCTCTTCCAGAAAATCGAATACCCTGCGGTTATCCGAAAAGCGCACTTCCATTTTGGATGGATGGACGTTGACATCTACCTGTTCGGTATCGATCTGCAGATGGAGGTATGCCATCGGAAATTTATGCTGCATCAGATAGGCTTGATAGCCGCTCTCCAATCCTTTTGAGAGCACCTGGCTTTTGATATAGCGGTTGTTGACAAAGAAAAATTCGAAATTGCGATTCGGGCGTACCAGCTGCGGACTGCCAAGGAACCCTTTTACAGAAAATCCGTTGCCGAAAGCCTCAAACGGGAAAATTTCCTTTGCGATTTCACGTCCGTAAATCCGATAGATGACCTCCTTTAAATCTCCGCTGCCGGAGGTGGAAAAACGGGTCTGTCGGTTGATCTGGAACGTAAAAGAAATATCCGGTCTGGATAGCGCCATGTGCTCCATCAGATCCGCAATGTAGCCGCCCTCCGTCGCCGGCGTTTTTAAAAACTTCTTACGGGCAGGTGTGTTATAGAACAAATCGCGGACAAGGATCGTCGTGCCCTCCGGCGCACCGATTTCCGAAAAATCCGCTTCCCGCTCGCCTTCGATGCAATAGCGAACGCCAACTAAGGAATCCTTCGTGCGCGTGATCAGCTCGACCATCGAAACGGCGCAGATGCTGGAAAGCGCCTCTCCTCGAAACCCCAGGCTATGAATCCGGCTCAAATCCTCTACGCCGCGGATTTTGCTCGTCGCGTGGCGTAAAAAGGCTTTCCGGATCTGCGCCTTTTCAATTCCGGAGCCATTGTCCGTAACCCGGATAAACGAAGTCCCGCCATCCTTGATTTCGACCGTGACAGCGGTTGCACCCGCATCACAGGCATTTTCCACCAGCTCCTTGACCACACTGGAGGGGCGTTCCACCACTTCTCCCGCTGCAATCTGGTCAATGGTTTTGCTGTCCAGAACCATAATTTCAGCCATATGTAAAATTCCCCCTTATCCGTTTCCCCAGCGGTTTTTAAGCTTGTTCTGCAGCCGATAAAGCGTGTTGAGCGCATCGAGCGGCGTCAGCGTCTGGATGTCGACGTTTTTTAATTCCTCGAGAACGTCCTCATCCTTGACCGTATCGAAGAGGGAAAACTGTTCCAGATCCACTTCATCGTAATGCTTTTGTTTCTTTGCCGTCGTGTCTGTATCCACGGAAATGCTCTGTACTTTTTCTGTAATGTCGTTGTCGGAAAGCTGCTTGACGATTTCCTTTGCGCGGTCGATAACCATATCCGGGACACCTGCAAGCCGAGCCACCTGAATGCCGTAGCTCTTATCTGCGCCTCCCTTGATGATTTTACGCAAAAAAACGATATCGTCGCCCTTTTCCTTGACCGCGATACAGTAATTGTTGACGTTGCCGATCTTGCCTTCCAGCTCGGTCAGCTCGTGATAATGCGTTGCAAACAGCGTCTTTGCCCCCAAAAGCTTTCGGTTACTGATGTGCTCGATCACCGCCCAGGCGATGGAAAGACCGTCAAATGTCGACGTGCCTCTGCCGATTTCATCCAACACAAGAAGGCTTTTGGACGTTGCGTTGCGCAGAATATTTGCGACTTCGTTCATCTCGACCATAAAGGTAGACTGACCGCTTGCCAGATCATCGGATGCGCCCACGCGGGTGAAAATCCGGTCGACAATGCCGATATTTGCCGTTTTTGCCGGCACAAAGCTGCCGATCTGGGCGAGCAGCACGATCAGTGCGGTCTGACGCATATAGGTGGATTTACCAGCCATATTGGGGCCTGTGATAATCGCAATGCAATGCTTCTGGTTATCCAGATAGGTGTCATTGGAAATGAACATATCGTGGTCGGTCATCTGTTCAACAACGGGGTGCCGGCCGTCTCGGATATCGATTACGCCCTTTTCATTCAGGACCGGGCGGACATAGTGATTTCGCTCCGCAACAAGTGCAAGGGAAGCAAAGACGTCCAGGCGGGCAATTGCCTTTGCCGTGCGCTGGATACGTTCGATCTGCGCGGCAATCTGCTCCCGCACGCTGCAGAATTTATCATATTCCAGTCCCGTCAGCTTGTCTTCGGCATTCAAAATCATATCCTCAAGTTCTTTTAACCGTGGCATGGAATAACGCTCCGCGTTTGTCAGCGTCTGCTTACGCACATAATCGTCCGGCACCATATCCTTATAGGAATTAGTGACTTCCAGATAATAGCCGAATACCTTGTTGTATTTGATTTTGAGGTTTTTGATCCCGGTGCGTTCCCGTTCCTGCTCTTCCAGCTCTGCCAGCCAGGTTTTACCCTCTGTCTTGGCAGCGCGCAGCTGGTCGATCGTCTCGTCGAAGCCCTCTTTGATCATGCCGCCCTCACGGATGGAAATCGGAGGCTCTTCGACAATTGCCTCTTCGATCAGCGTGCACAAATCCTGCAATGCGTCGATATCGTTTTCGATTTTTACCAGCTCCTCGGAATGAAAATCCTCCAGCACGCTTTTGATCGGCGGCAGCATCTGCATGGAATTACGGAATGCGATCAGATCCCTCGGGTTCGCTGTTTTGTAGCTGACTTTACCCAGCAGGCGTTCCAGATCGTAAACCGCGTTTAAATATTCGCGGATTTCTTCGCGGGACATTGGATTTTTCAGCAGCTCGTCGACTGCGTCCAGGCGCAGGTTCATCTCCTTCTTCGCAATCAATGGCTGCTCGATCCAGCTGCGCATCATGCGAGCACCCATGGCGGTTTTCGTCTTGTCCAGAACCCATAACAGGGAACCGCGCTTTTGCTTTTCGCGCAGCGTTTCCGTCAGCTCCAGATTCCGGCGTGTGGAGGAATCCAGCAGCATGTATTTGTTCGTCAGATACGGATCGATATGGGTAAAATGCGCCAGACTGGTTTTCTGTGTGTCATACAGATACTGCATCAGACCGCCCGCCGCGATCAGGCCGTTCGCAAATTCCTCGAGGCCAAGACCGATCAGCGAAGAGACATGGAAATGCTTCTGCAGGCATTTGCGGCACAAATCTTCATCAAAATAGTGCGGATCGAGGGAATAAACAGTGATATGCAGACGGTTTCTCAGATCTTCGATATCCACACCGCTCATCAAAAACGCGTCGTTGCAGATGATTTCCGACGGGTGATATTTGTTGATTTCATCCAGCAGCTTTTTGGCGTCCTCCACCTCGGTCACATAATAGTCCCCGGTTGTGACATCCGCGATGGATAGCCCTGTTTTTCCGGTAAAATAGGCAACGCACATCAGATAATTGTTTTTGGATTCCTCCAGCGCCTGAACGTCTAAGTTGGTGCCGGGGGTGACGATGCGCACGACATCCCGCTTTACCAGTCCTTTTGCGAGCTTCGGGTCTTCCATCTGTTCACAGATCGCTACTTTATAGCCTTTGGAAACCAGTCTGTCCAGATAGCTCTCCACTGCATGATAGGGAACTCCGCACATGGGGGCACGTTCTTCCAGACCGCAGTTTTTTCCGGTCAGCGTAATTTCCAGCTCTTTCGACGCGGTCAGTGCATCGTCAAAGAACATTTCATAAAAATCGCCCAGACGGTAAAAAAGAATGCAGTCCGGATACTGTTTTTTCGTTTCCAGATATTGCTGCATCATCGGTGTTAATTCCGCCATCGGTATGTATTCTCCTTTTTCAAGTCAGAATTTCAAAACTTCTGTCAGTTCTTTCGAACAGGTAACATTATAATGTTGCCGAATCCTTTCACAGCGTTTTCATGTCCGCATGGACGCTCTTCCGAACGATAAAAAAGCAGATGACCTGCATGAGAATCGTCAGAATCCAGGACACCGGATAGGATAGGAACAAGATATCCAGAGAACGGTGATACGGGAAAATCCAGAAAATCCAGACAATTCGCGTTCCGACAGTTCCTATAATCGATAAAATCATGGGCACGGCAGAACGTCCCATCCCGCGCAGCGCGCCTGGAATCAGATCCATAATTCCGCATAAAAAGTACGTCACGGTCGTAAAGCTCAGAATCTCAACGCCGCACGAAATAACCGCAGAACTCTCCGTATAGATCTGCAGAAGCTGTGGTCCGAAAAACCATGCACAGCAGCCCATGGTCAGGGAAAACGCACAGGATAAAATCAGACAGTCGATTAAAACGCGGTCCATCCGCTTCGTTTTTCCCGCGCCGTAATTCTGGCTGGTAAAGCTCATGCACGCCTGCGTCACAGAGGTGACTGAAGTGTATAAAAATCCGAAGATATTGTTCGCCGCGGTGTATCCTGCCATTGCAATCGAGCCAAAGGAATTGACCGAGGACTGCAGCAGGACGTTGGAAAAGTTGATGACGGTGCTCTGAATTCCTGCCGGGATTCCGACCTGGAAAATCTGGAGGACATAGATGCTCTTGAGACCCAGCTTCGAAAAGCGGAATTGATAACAGCCCTGCGTCCGATACAGGCAGGTCAAAACCATAATACAGGAAAGCAGCTGAGAAATGACAGTTGCAATCGCAACGCCTTCTACCGCCATATGGAAGCAGATGACAAAAATCATATTTAAGCCTGCATTGACCAGTCCGGACACAACTAAAAATAACAGCGGACGTTTTGTATCCCCCACTGCCCTTTAAAATAGCCGCACCATAATTATAAAGCATGAAAAAAGGCATGCCGATAAAATAAATTTTCATATAGAGGGCGGCCAGATCGATGACGTCGTCCGGCGTCCCCATCCATTCGAGGGCTGTCCTGGAAAAGAATAGTCCGGCAAATGCCATCAAAATTCCGCTGATCAAAGCGAGCGTCAGGGAGCTATGTACCGTTTCCGACATTTCCCGCTCCTTCCCGGCTGCATAATAGCGGGCAGCGAGGACATTGGAGCCTAAGGAAATGCCGATAAAAAGGTTGGTAAATACATTGATGAGGGCGGTTGTAGAACCGACAGCCGCCAATGATTCGCTTCCGGCAAAGCGGCCGACTACAATAATGTCGACCGCATTGAACATCAGCTGTAAAATACCGGAAAGCATTAACGGAATGGAGAAGGAAATCAGCTTGTCCATCAGCGTTCCGTTGCACATATCGATTTCAAAGCTTTTTGTCTGTTTCATTTTGTTTCTTCCACCCTGTGTGCCCCGTGTAATAAAAGCCGTGGCACTCTTCCAGCTTCACCGGTACGATCTGCCCGATCAAGTCAGCGCTTCCGGGAAAATGTACAATCGTGTTATTGGACAGCCTTCCGGTGACGAGAGAAGCATCCTGTTCGTTTACTTCTTCCACAAGGGCAGTAAGGGTCTGGCCCTGCAGGCGTGCGACCTGTTTGCGTGCAGTTTCCTGAACTGCCTCCAGCACACGGTCAAAGCCCGCGTGAACCTCTTCTTCCGGAACCTGATCCATCGCCGCTGCGGGGGTTCCGGTCCGGACAGAATAGATAAAGGTAAACGCGTTGTCAAAACCGACCTTACGGATCACGTCGATGGTATCCTCCACGTCCTCTGCTGTTTCTCCCGGGAAGCCGACCATGATATCCGTCGTCAGCGAAATATCTGGGATTTCGCGGCGGATTTTGGCTGCAAGCTCCAGATACTGTTCTTTCGTATAACGGCGGTTCATTGCCTTTAAAATCTTCGTAGAGCCGGACTGCAGCGGAAGGTGCAGATGTCTGCAGATCTTATCCGAGTTTTTCATGACCTCGATCAGCTCGTCGGAAAGATCCTTCGGATGGGATGTCATGAACCGGATGCGCTTGATTTTATCGATTTTTTCTACTTCCTGCAAAAGCTGTGCGAAGGAAATTTCATCTTCCAGGTTTTTACCGTAGGAGTTGACATTCTGACCAAGCAGCATAATTTCCACAACGCCGTCGTCTGCGAGCTTTTCGATCTCCTGCAGAATTTCCTTCGGGCGTCTGCTCTTTTCGCGTCCGCGGACATACGGAACAATACAGTAGGTGCAGAAATTGTTGCAGCCGAACATGATATTGATACCGGATTTAAACGGATATTTGCGCTCTACCGGGAGGTCTTCCACGATCTGATCGGAATCCTTCCAGATGTCGATGACCATGCCGCTGCTCTCAAACATGCGGCATAACAGCTCTGCAAATTTGAAAATATTGTGCGTGCCGAATATCAAGTCAATGAACCGATAGCTTTTCTGCAGTTTATCAATCACGTTCTGCTCCTGCATCATACAGCCGCACAACGCGATCTTTTTGTGGGGATTTTTGCGCTTCATACTGTTGCAGAAGCCAAGCCTGCCGTATACGCGCTGGTTTGCATTATCGCGCACGGTGCAGGTATTGTAGATGACAAAGTCTGCCTCCTCACTGTCGCTTAAGGTGTAGCCGACCTGTTCCAGAATGCCGGAAAGCTTTTCGGAGTCGCGGGCATTCATCTGGCAGCCAAAGGTCACGACGTCGGCGGTCAGGGGATGTCCTGCAAGCTCCTCCTGCTCCTTTACATACTGTCTGCATTTGGCGATAAAATAATACTGACGCTCCGGTTCCGATACAGGGGGCTCCTGGGTCAGATCGATGCTGTTAAAGTCAATGTTTTCGTACATCATAAGGGAAGTTGTGTTTCCTTTCCGTTCTTTATATTGTGGTAATCTCACTCTGCGTACAGTGCAGCGATATTTTTCAAAATTTCCACGCAGCTCTCAAGGGATTCCACGCAGGCGTACTCATAGCGTCCGTGATAGTTTAAGCCGCCGGTACACAGGTTCGGGCAGGGAAGTCCCATAAAGGACAGGCGCGCGCCGTCTGTTCCGCCGCGAATCGGTACGATGGTGGGTGTTACGCCTGCTTCTTCCATCGCGCGCACCGCATTGTCGATCAAATGTGCGTTTTCCGGCAGAATCTTTTCCTTCATGTTATAATAGCTGTCCTTTAAATCCACCGTAAAGAGTTTTTTACCGTATTTCGCATTTAAAAAGTCCGCGCACTGTAAAAAGAAGCGCTTCTTCTGCTCGAATTTTTCCATGTTGTGGTCACGAATAATATAGTCGACTACAACGTGATCAACGCTTCCTGTGATGGAATCCGGATGGTAGAAACCTTCATAGCCATCTGTTGCAGACGGGTTTTCGTGTACCGGCAGAAGGTTTTGAAACTCCTGTGCCAGCAAAATCGCGTTGAGCATTTTATTTTTTGCGCTGCCGGGATGGACGCTGTGTCCGTCGATGATGAGCTTTGCACCGGCTGCGTTGAAGTTCTCGTATTCCAGCTCGCCCAAATCGCCGCCGTCCACGGTATAGGCATAGTCTGCGCCAAAGCCCTCTACGTCGAAGAAGTCTACGCCGCAGCCGACTTCTTCATCCGGGGTAAAGCCGATGCGAATTTTGCCGTGTACGAGTTTTTTGTTGGATAAAAGCTCCTGTGCCATCGTCATAATCTCCGCAACGCCTGCCTTATCATCTGCACCCAGCAGAGTGTTGCCGTCGGTTACGATTAAATGCTTTCCGACAAAAAGAGCAAGCTCCGGATTTTCCTTTTCGGTCAGGACGATATTTTTTTCAGCATTTAAGACAATATCCCCGCCTTCATAGGCAACGACTCTCGGATTGACATTTTCGCCGGAAACCGCCGGAGACGTATCCATATGGGAAATAAAGCCGATGACAGGCGCTGTTTTTCCTTCCGGAAGATTGGAGGGAATCGTCGCGTACACATAGCAGTGTGCTTTGTCATATACGACATCCTGCGCGCCCATATCGTTGAGCTCCTGTGCCAGAAGGGAGGCGAGGTTTCTCTGCTTGTCTGTGCTCGGGACGGTCGTTGCGCCATCCTGGGACTGCGTGTCAATTTTTACATAACGAAGAAATTTATCCAATACGGTACTCATAATTGATTCCTTTCCGGCTGCAGCATTTTGTTCATAAAAGCAGCCTGCCGTTTATGCGGCAATGTATTTTGGTGTAACGACATTTCCGGATACCGCAAACGGGTCTTCCAGATATTATCCGACGTTATACGCTGCTTAGCTACGAGTCTGTCCATTTCCGCGAATTGTGTATTTGTAGCTGGTCAGCTCCTTTAAGCCCATCGGACCTCTCGCATGGAGCATCTGGGTGCTGATGCCGATCTCTGCGCCAAAGCCAAACTCAAAGCCGTCCGTAAATCGGGTCGATGCGTTGACATAGACGCAGGCGGCGTCCACCTGATCCAGAAATGTCCGGGCATGCGCTTCGTTGTTCGTGATGATTGCTTCGGAATGTCCGGTGTTGTAGCGGTTGATATGCCCGATTGCTTCTTCCAGGCTGCTGACCGTCTTTACAGACAGCTTGAGCGCCAGATATTCTGTTCCGTAGTCGGCTTCTGTTGCAGGCACGCAGCCGTCGATCTCTAAAAACGCGCGGTCATCCGCATGGATTTCGACGTCCTTTTCCCGCAGCGCCTGATAGAGCTTTGGCAGGAAGCTATCGCAGATCGACTCGTGGATGACAAGGGATTCGCAGGCATTGCAGACGCCGACGCGCTGTGTTTTGGCATTTAAAATAATACGGATCGCCATATCGAAGTCCGCGTCCGCATCGACATAAATGTGACAGTTGCCGGTCCCGGTTTCGATGACCGGGACCGTGCTGTTTTCCACGACCATTTTGATCAGTCCTGCCCCGCCGCGCGGAATTAAGACATCAATAGATTCGTTTAACCGCATCATCTCCTGCGTCACTGCCCGGTCAGTCGATGGGATCAGCTGCACTGCTGTCTCCGGGATGTTACACTGTGCCAGCGCACGGTGCAGGCTTTTTTCGATCGCGAGATTGGAGAAAATTGCATCGCTGCCGCCTTTCAAAATTACGGCATTTCCGGCTTTAAAGCACAGACCGAACGCATCTGCCGTCACGTTGGGACGGGATTCGTAGATGATTCCGATGACGCCGAGGGGAACACGGCGTTTGCTGATGACAAGACCGTTTGGACGGGTGAAGGTATCCAGAATCTCTCCGACCGGATCGGGAAGCGCAGCGACCTGGCGAAGCCCTTCTGCCATGTCAGAAATCCGCTTCTGCGTCAGAGAGAGCCGGTCAAGCAGCCCTTCCGGCATGCTGCGGCTGCGTCCGGCTTCCAGATCCTTTGCATTTTCTGCAAGAATGTCTGCTGCGTCCGCTTCCAGACATTCTGCCGCTGTAAACAGCGCCTTATTCTTGGTATCCGTATCAAGCCCGGCAAGGATGTAGCGGGCTGCTTTTGCCTGTTTTCCGATTTCTTTCAGATCAGCCATCTATAAGGTTCCCTCCTTTATCGTCGTTCTGTAACAATCAAATCCATGTTGATATCATGCGGTTTTTGCCCATTCAGTCTCTCGAACAGCTGGCAGGAAAAGCAAAGCCCGACAAGATAAGGTCTGTCGGCAGCAGGAATTTTACCAAGATAGCGGTCATAAAAGCCCTTTCCGTAGCCAATGCGTGCGCCGGATCGATCAAAGGCAAGTCCGGGAGCGGTCAAAAGCGTCGGAATCGAAGCATCCGGCAAAAAGCGCTTTGTCTGTCCGGGCGGCTCCAAAATATGCTGGTAGCCGGGCGCAAGCTCTGCTCTGTCTGTAATTCGGAAAAACTCCATCTGATCGCCCAGAACCTTAGGAAGAAAAACTTCCTTTCCTGCTGCCAGCGCAGCATCCATGAGAAGTCCGGTCGATACCTCTGATCCATAGGAGGCATACAAAAGTACCTGTTTTGCCTGCTTCCAGACAGCCGTTGCCATCAGATTTTCTGCGATTTCCCTGCTTTTGTGGAAACGGCTCTCTTCCGAAAGCTGTTCCCTGTTCTGTTTTCCGAGTGCTCTGTTACTGCGCGTTTTTTGATCCATAGCGTTCGCCAAGGTTTTCGATCGAACCGTCCTCATCCTGGATGTTGATGTTATTTAACTGATTCCGCAGATTCTGGCGGACGTTGTCAATATATTCCTTCCGGAGCAACGCCTGTTCAGATTTTTCTGCTTCGGTCAGACCTTCCGATGATTTTGATTTTTTATAAAGCTCGTTGATCCGGGCAATTTTCTGTTCCAGTGTCATGTTATCCTCTCATTTCTGCGCACGTCTTTTGCGCATATCGAGTTTGTGTCAAGTGTGCGCAGACACAAGCTCTGGCTTCTGTTTGCTCAGCCACGCTCACGGCAGCTGTGCAGGTTCTCTACGAAATCCGGCAGATCGAAGGCATCCTGCTTTTCTGCCAGAAACAGCGTTCCATAATTCTCCCCGTCGATGATCTGGTGGATAATCCGGACATCCTTGCTGTTCGCAATCACCATATCAGCTCCGCTTGCGGTTGCGATGGTGGCAGCAGTCAGCTTGGTTGACATGCCGCCGGTTCCAACGCCGCTGCCGGTGGTGGATTTGCCCATCCGCAGGAAGGATTCGTCCAGATGCTCGACCGTTTCAATAAATTCTGCATCCGGATTTGCCCGCGGATCATCGGTATAAAGTCCATCGATATCCGATAAAAGAATCAGCAGGTCTGCGCCGATCATCGAAGCGACAATGGCGGAAAGCGTGTCGTTATCGCCAATCTCGATTTCGTGCGTTGCGACGGTATCGTTTTCATTGACGATGGGAATGACGCCCATCCGAAACAGCTCTTCAAAGGTGTTCTGCGCATTGATGCGGTTGGTATCGTTGGAAATTGTCTGACGTGTCATCAGAATCTGCGCCGTCACCTGATTATATTCTGCAAAAATTTTCTGATAAGTCATCATCAGGCGTGCCTGACCGACTGCCGCACATGCCTGCTTGACTGCGATCGGATGCTCCTGCAGCTGCTCCGGCGTCAGATGCACCGCCTTTTTGCCCTGGGCGATAGCGCCGGACGAAACGAGCACAACGTCCTTTCCCTGATTTTTCAGATTGCACAGCTCCCGCACCAGAACCTCCAGGCGGATATAATCCATATCGCCGGTTTCGGTATGCTGCAGGGAAGAGGAACCGATTTTGATGACAACTCTCTGTTTCTTTTTCAGCAGGTTTCGTCTGGTATCCATGTCTGTATCTCCTCTTTTGGTCATTTGCCGGTTTCGGAAAATGGAGCGTAACAGGAAGCGATTGCTTCGGCAACCCGCACGCCGTCCATCGCCGCAGAAGTAATGCCGCCTGCATAGCCTGCACCCTCTCCGCAGGGATAGACCCCCCGGATATTTGCCTGCAGCGTGTCATCGCGGACAATCCTCACTGGGGAAGATGTCCGGCTTTCGATGCCGGAAACGACTGCATTTGCATCGTCAAAACCGGGAATCCTATGCCCGAACTGCTCCATTCCCTCAATAAACGCTTCCGACAGGCTGTCCGGCAGCACGCTTTTTACGTCTGCAAACGTCCACTGTCCCTTGATTGCAGGGACAAATTCCGTCGGGATATGTCCGGTCGTTGCGGTATCCGAAAAATCTCCGTAACGCTCTACCGGGATTTTCCCAGATCCGGCAGAAAATGCCTTTTCTTCCAGCCTGCGCTGAAATCCGATGCCGGCGAGCGGTTCGTCCGAACCGTAATCTGCAGGCGTAACGGAAACAATGATTGCACTGTTTGCATTTGCACCGTTTCTGCCGCTGTAGCTCATGCCGTTTACCGCAATGCGTCCCGGCTCGCTGCTGGCGTTGACCACATAACCGCCAGGACACATGCAGAACGAATAAACGCCTCTGCCGCCGGAAGTCCTTGCCGTCACCTTATATGGAGCAGCGCCTAACGAATCCGGATGTAGTGTTCCATATTGGGACTGGTTGATCAGCTCCTGTGGGTGCTCTACGCGCAGTCCAACTGCAAAGGCTTTGGCTTCCATATGAAGTCCGCTTTCATACAGTTTAAAAAACGTATCCCGCGCGCTGTGTCCGATCGCAAGCACGGCGGTCTCGGTGTCGATCACAGAGCCATCCGAAAGGATAACGCCGGTCAGCGCTCCATTTTCTGTACGGAAGGTTTCTACGCGGCTTTCAAAACGGACTTCTCCGCCGAGCTGTATGATTTTTTTCCGCATCTGTTTTACGACATTGGACAGAACATCTGTCCCGATATGCGGCTTTGCATCGTAGAGAATTTCCGGCTGCGCGCCGTTTTCTACAAAAATCGAAAGGACATGTCTGCCGCGTCCGTCTTTATCCTTGATCAGAGTGTTCAATTTGCCGTCTGAAAACGTGCCTGCGCCGCCCTCTCCAAACGAAACGTTGGATTCCGGGTTTAAGGGTCCGCCGTTCCAGAAGGCTTCGACATCTTTTTTGCGCGCTTCCACGTCCTTTCCTCGTTCCAGCAGAATCGGACGATAGCCGTTTTGTGCGAGCATGTAGCAGCAAAACAGACCTGCAGGACCGCTTCCGATAATCACGGGGCGTCTGCGCAGCGCCTTCGTCCCCGGCTTCGGAAATTGATACGGTCGCTCTGTCACGATGGAAACGTCCTTATTTTTGCTGCGGGACACACAGTTTTGCTCGGAGATGCCGTTTAATGTGATATCCACGACGTAAATCAAGAAAATGTCCGGCTTTTTGCGGGCGTCGATCGACTGCCTGCGGATCTGCAGGCTGGCAATCTGTTCGGATTTTATATGTAACGCCTTTGCCGCCTTGTGGTACAGTTCCGTTTTGGAATGTCCGGCAGGGAGCTTCAGCTGGGAAATTCGAATCATAGTGTTCTCCATATTGATTAAAGTTGTATCTGGCTATTTGGTGACTGCGTTAGCCACACCGCCTTTTCGTCAGCTCTACGGTAGTTTCATTCCTCGCGCGCAGCCGCCGTTCCCGCGATCTGTCCGCTCGTCCATGCCCACTGGAGGTTGTAACCGCCGCAGCGACCGTCCACATCGAGCAGCTCGCCGCACAGATACAGACCGGGAAAACGCTTTGCTTCCAGGTCGTCTGTTACCTCCTGCAAGGAGATTCCGCCGGTGCAGACCTGTGCGTTTTGCGCCGGATTTGTGCCAATTACGACAGTTTTTAAAGCGCGCATATTCTGCAGCATCGAAAATACCGCGTTTTTGTTGGCAGCTGTTACGATGTCCTGCGCTTTTAGGGGGCTGCGTTCAATAAACAGCTGTGCAAGCTTCGACGGCAAAATGCCCTGTGCCAGAAACCTCACATGCTTGCCGCAGCACGCCTGATACTGTCTGCAGCAAAATTCGTTCCATTTGGAAAGCGGAACTGCCGGGAAGAAATCAATGCTGGCGCTGATCTTTTTGTTCGTTTGCAGCGCTTCCGACACGGCTGCGGAAAGCTGAAAGACCGGAATCCCGGAAATGCCGTAATCAGTCAGCTGCAGTTCCCCGGATTCACAAAGCTTTTTTCTGCCGGGAATCTCTACAGTAATTGCAGCCGGGCAGCGCACGCCTGCGATGGATTTGTAAAATTTTTCTTCACAGCGCAATGCAGTCAACGCCGGAAGGTAAGGATACTGTTTGAATGCAAACGCTGCAGTCAGGCTGCCTGTACCGAGCGCTTCTTTGGGAGGTATTCCCGCCGCTGTCCCGCAGGATATAATCAGCCGGTCGAAATGATACTGTCCCTGATCGGTGAACACCTGCCAGCCGCTCTTTTGCATGCAGAGCTTCTGAATCCTACAGTCACAGACGATGCGAACTTTTTTTCGTTCCAGCTCTTCCCGGAAAAAATCAAGGACGGTAGATGCCTGTCCGCTATAGGGATACAAGTAGCCGTTTTTCTCCGTCAGATAAAGACCTCGTTCCTCAAAAAAGCGGATCGTATCGGATGTCTGGAAACGCGCAAAGAACTCCGGCAGCCGGTACGGGTCGTGGCTTCGGTAATCCCGCTTCGGAGAAAAATCAGTATTGCCGAGGTTGCACTTTCCGTTTCCGGTCGCCAGTATCTTGCGGCCAATCCGGTCACGACGTTCCAGTATGGTAATTTCCGTATCTTTTATTGAAGTATTCGCAGCTGCAATCGCCGCCATCATGCCGGATGCGCCTCCGCCGATAATGCCGATCTGCCTCATAACCGATTTCAAATCCTCCCTACAGCCGTTTGGAAAACGGCAAAACTGTAATTATCATACTACGTCTCGGTTTGAGACACAAGGAATTTTTCCAGCTCTGCTTTGGAAACGCCGTGCCAGCCGTTCAAAATCTGCCGTCTGACCCCGCTTGGCAGGGTTCTTGCGTCAATCGCGGTCTGCAAATATAAAACCCGGCTGTCCTCTTCGTATACGATGACCCGATTCTCTTCAATCTGTAAAAAGAAGGTTTCTGCCTGCTGTAGTTTTCGGTATGTTTTGGAAACAACAATCTGCTGTGGGGAAAAAGAAACCAGCTCCATCCGGAGAAGCCCCTGCTGCAGCTCGGTAAGGGGCGGAGCGTCCTGATAGTGCCGGATTTCATCCTCCACCTCTTTTCTGCTGCACCCGATCAGCCGAAGCGGCAGGGATTTGATCTCTTCTGTCTGCCTTCGGGACACCTGATCGGTATTTTTTACCACAAGCTTCGTATCTGCGCGCAACCGATCCGGTACGCTGACCGCCTGGGTTGTAGACTGCATCTGAAAAAACGGGATTTCGTTCTGGCTGATAATCGTCTGCCTTCCGGGATAAAACCACTGTTCGATCTTATAATGTCCATAAAATCCCACTGCAAAAAGCAGACAGGAATAGAGAAAAAAGCTGATTCTTTTTAAACGGCGCATATTTTCACCTCTTAAAAAGTATCAGCTCTTTTCGGTTATTTTATGCAGTGACCATCACAGCAGCCGCATCGTACTGGCAAGCTCGATCAGCACATCTCCCGCTGCAAAGCAACTCAGTTCGCGTCTGGTCGCACCCTTTAAAACGACGGTAGACACAAAATAGACGAGCAGTCCGACAACCGCCGAAACGAGCATCCGAACCGGGCTAGCAGCATTTTTCAAAATCACCTGGCTGCACAGCAGGCAGACAAGCGCCATCAGAATGCCTGCCAAAAGAGGTGCCAAAAAACACGGAGCCAGCTGACTGCTATTTTTAATTGCTGGCGCACCATGCCCAGCAGAATCAGACACAAAACAAATGCAGACAGCGCATCGGAATAAGCGCCCGCATACAGGTCGAGTTTCAGCGCGGAACTCATCACGGAAAAGCTGACCAGCCGAACCAGGACGGAAACCAGCACTGCGATCCAGATGCTATAGTAAAGCTCTGCAGCAAACAAAACGCTGCCAAGCATAAAGGCGAGGCCATAAAAGATCACCGTGATCGCCAGAACTTTTAAAATACTGTACAGACCATTTAACTCTCCTTTGGAAAACAGCATCTGCAGCATCGGCTGTGCCGTCGTTAAAAATAAAACGGCGCAGGGAATCGTATAGAGAGCAGTGCAGCGAAAGGCGACCATGCATTTTTCGCGGCTTTTACGCAGGCTGCGGCGTTTTAAGACGAGCTGGAACTGCGGCAGCAGGGAAGCCGCCAGGGCAAATGCGCCGAGCAGCGCAAGCGTCATCAAAAGACGATATTTTCCAAGATACGCGCCCCACGTTGAAACAGAGCCGCTCTTTAAATAGATACTGGACTGCCCGATCCGCCCGATACCGGCAAGCGCCGCCGGAACACAGATCACAAGCCCATTTCGGAGCAAGCAAAGGTGATGCTGCGATCTGCTGCAGGATTTGTGCTGCTTCCGTATTCTGCCTGGTGCAGCTCATGGGAAGCCTTTATCCAGGAGATCCCGCAGCCTACCGTGCACAAAAGACTGACGCATAAAACGGAAAACGCTGCTCCGAGCGCACCATATGCCGCCTGATAGGATGTATTCTGCAAAAGCGCGCCGACCTTCTGACCGTATGCGTCGAGCGGCGCTGCAATCAGGGGCGCTGCGAAAAATAAAAGTACTCCGAATGCGAGTATCCATCTGCCCGCTGTTTCCCGCCTGCCAAAGGCATCCAGAATGCCGAGCAGCATCCAGAACAGCGTCAGGATAACGAGCGCACATAATAACGCCAAAAACGCCATTTTTGCAAAGGGCAGCGCATAAAATGAGCCGAACAGCACATCTTTTAAGGCAGCGCCCAAAAGTGCCAGAACGACGGATACAAAAAATGCCGTCAAAAGAGCCTGTCCCGCAATTTTTTTTGCGCCTGTGATTCCGTAGCGTTCGATTCTTGTACGGATCAGGTTGGAAACTGCCCGGTTCATTCCGATCCCGAACAGGGAAAACAGGACAAAACAGCCCTCCAGGGCGCCAAAAAAGTCTGCGCACCCTTCATCCCCCAGCGCGTTGACCAGCCGAATGGGTGGAAAAAGGCAAAGCAGGAATGCAAGAAGCTTGACTATTCCGGTCAATTGCCTTGGTAGAACACCTGTGCGATCGATTTTCTTATGTTTTCTTCGTGCCGCCATAGAAACCTAACCCTCATTCATCCAGGCAATCCCGGGTCAGCCCGAGCGCGCTTAATATAGTTTCCTGCTTCTGCTCCATCACAGCCGCTTCCTCCGGTGTTTCGTGATCGTAACCGCACAAATGCAGCATGCTGTGCGCAACGAGGAATGCAAACTCCCGTTTCCGGGAATGTCCGTAGCTTTCCGCCTGGGAACAGATCCGATCCACTGACAGGATGATGTCACCCAGAATCAGTTCCCCGCTGTCCGGCTGGAAATAATCCGAACAGTTTTCTTCGACAATAGAAAAATCCGCTTCGGTTTCAAACGGAATGTTCGGAAAGCTCAAAACGTCCGTCTCCCGGTCGATATTGCGGTATTCTTTATTATACAAGCGGATGCCCTCGTTATCCGTAATCAGTACGTTAATCTCGGTTTCATAGGGACAGCCCTCTGCATCCAGAACCGCTTCCGCTACGCGGCTGCATAATTCCTTCGTGTCAAAGGGAAAAGTAAAATCCGTTTCGTTTTCGACATAGATGGTCATGAGCGTCTCTCCTTTTCATTTCTGCGCAGAGGAGCTTCCGTCCTGCGTTTTGTCTTTCCAGTCGTCTTGCCGGCAGCAGCGGACGTCAGACGTCTTTCCTTGCTCTCGCGGTAAGCCTGCTTCGCCTCATAGGTTTCATAAGCCTTGACAATCTTCTGAACCAGCGGATGTCGGACGACATCGCGGCTTGTCAGGTTGCAGAAGCCGATATCGTCCAGACCGGACAACACCTTCACAGCAACGTCCAGACCGGACTGTGTTCCCGGCGCAAGGTCTTTCTGCGAAGCGTCGCCGGTGATGACAACCTTGGAACCGAAGCCGATTCGGGTCAGGAACATCTTCATTTGGGCAGGCGTCGTATTTTGCGCTTCGTCGAGGATGATATAAGCGTTGTCGAGGGTACGTCCTCTCATGTAGGCGAGCGGCGCAACCTCAATGAGCCCTTTTTCCATATTGCGTTGGAAGCTTTCCGCGCCCATGATCTGATAGAGTGCATCGTAGAGCGGACGCAGGTACGGGTCGACCTTGCTCTGCAGATCGCCGGGCAAAAAGCCGAGCTTCTCGCCTGCTTCGATCGCAGGTCTGGTCAGAATAATGCGCTCCACCTCGTTATTTTTAAAAGCGGTAATCGCCATTGCCATCGCCAGGTAGGTTTTGCCTGTTCCAGCAGGCCCCAGACCGAATACGATCATCTTTTCCCGGATCGCATCCACATACTGCTTCTGTCCGAGCGTTTTGGGCTTTACCGGTTTTCCGCTCACGGTGTGGCAGATGAGATCGCCGTCTATTTCAAGTAAGTATTTTCCTGATTTTCCATATGCATTGCAATTGCGTAATCCACGTTCTGCTCCTGTATCTGATTTCCGCGTCTGGCAAGCTCCTGCAGTTCGGTAAAAACTGCCGCCGTATGGGCAACTGCCGACTGTTCGCCGCGGATATGGACGGTACCGTCCCGGTCAATAATCTGCGTGCCGAATGCACGCTCCAGCTTCTTTAAATAACAGTCAAACTGTCCGAAAAGGTTGCTGATATGCGCGTTGTCCAGCTCCAGTGTTTGTTCTGTAAATGCCATGTTAATTCTGTGCAGTCTCCTGTTCTTTTGCCGTGTCCGAAATCGAAAGCGCCTGCCAGACGCCGCCCTGCAGCTGTATCTTCAGGCTTCCCTCCAAGGTGAGGATATCGGCTTTTTCTACTATTCTAACATCTTTTTGTATAATTTGAACCCCTTTTTCCTCCAAAGCGGCAATTATTTTCTGAAATTTATCCAAAAGAATCTTTTTTGCGCTGTCCGTGTCGTAGCGTGCATCGACCGGAAGATACTCGCGCAGCGTCTGACTGCCCGCAAAAATAGGGAGATCGAGCTGTCCGAACAGGCATAGACGATTTTGCTGCGTTACGATATCCTGACGCGCAAAGTTCTTCCGGATAGGAGGGAAAAGAACCCGCAGGCTGCCGATTGCGAGGAATTTCCGGCTCTTTTCCCTTCCGGTATAATTTTTATACTGGTAAGCATAAGGACAGGATAAATGCACCCGATAGTCGGTTTCTAAAATCACGTCCCCGTCCGCGACGACTGACAGGTATTCCCGAACAGTTTCGTCATCGTTTTTAACCGGAATTCGTCCGCTGATCAGCAGATCGCCGCGGGAAACGCTGTCTCCCGGCCGCACCGTCGGGATGCCGCTTCTGGTCAGGATTGAAACGACTGTGCCGGAGCAGGACGCAACAAGATCCGCTCCATTTTCAAATTTGGACAGCTCCTGCTTCTGAGCAGTGTCCGGCAGAATGTCTTCCTGAATTTTTACAACAAGCTTCGTCCCCTGGAGGCTGACAGACACCCAGGTGATTTCTTCAAAGGCTTCCCGAAGTCCTTTTTCGAGAGTTTCCGCAGAAAAAAAGTGCCGCGGCGTGCCGTAACGGATTCCCTCATCCTCGAGATATCGCTTCAGCTCCTCCTCCGTGATCATTCGGTTGCCGTCAAATTCCATCGCCCAGATGAACTGTGACATCAGAATTAAAAATGCACTGCATAAAAAAACCCCGAGCAAGAACATTTTTCTGTGCCGGACATCCTGTAGAAAAAAGGGCAGCCCTCTTTTTTCCAGAACGGCTACCCTTGTTTTGGTTTTGTGGACAATATCCCGAATTTTGAAGAAATCGGAAAGGCTGATGCACATCGTATAAAAACCGTCGTGCCCGTTAAGCTCCCAGAGCACGATAGCTCGGTTTGCGCACAGATTCATGAAGCGTTCCGGCGCATAACCCCGGACGCTGATCCTGACATATCCCCTGCAATACCGGATTAAGGCAATCATCGGCATTCCCTCCGCTACAGATACCGCACGCCGGAAATTTTTCCGGCAATTTTCATGTCTTCATTGGTATAGTAGACGATTTTTTAAACAACACCCTTCAATCCGGATTCTGGTATGCTTTCCCCTGCAGAAGAATACACTCCTGCGTATATTCCAGGATTCCCCGGTAATTTTCCACCAAAAGCTCGGTATCTCCGATCAGCGTCAGGATACTCGCGCCCAGCATGACGTCCCGGGGCAGACGCAGGGACTCTGTGAAAGCCTCCTTAGCCCGTATGGCTGTCTGTTTTTGCGGTGATTTTCTGATTTTGCTCATGCCCTATTGTATGAGACGCGGTAGAGAAAAATGACAGTGTGGAAACATATTTGACGGCAGATTTCTTATTTATGATACGGCTCTTTATTTGAAATCCGGAACGCGCGGTAGACCTGTTCCAGCAAAATGACGCGCATGAGCTGATGCGGGAAGGTCATATCGGAAAAGCTCAGGAGAAAATCCGCGCGGGAAAGGACGTCTTTGTACAGTCCGAGGGACCCGCCGATAACGAAATCGATGGTGCTTGTGCCGGACACCATCAGGCGGTCTATCTGCTGGGAAAACGCCACGCTATCCAGCTTTTTGCCTTCAATAGCGAGCACAATGCAGTATTCTCCGTCCCGAATATGGGAAAGAAGCCGCTGTCCCTCTTTTTTTTCCTTTACCTGCTCCATCTGGGAAGGGCTGGCATTTTCGTCTGTCTTTTCATCCGCCACTTCCACGATTTCAAGCTTGCAGTAACGACCAAGACGCTTCTGGTATTCGGCAATCGCGTCCCGGTAAAATTTTTCCTTGATTTTGCCGACGGTCAGAATTCTTATTTTCATTCGTTCGGATAGATCTGGCCATACATTTCATCGATGAAATGATCCAGATATTCCTCGTCCAGATTCAGGAAATTTTCGGAAATCAGCTGTTTCATAGCGGCTGACCGTTTAAAATATGCCGTTTCGTCGCTCTCTGTTTCAAGAACGGAAGCAGTCTGGTCGATCAGCTCACGATTCAGGCGTTCCTGACAGTATTTAACCAGCTCTTCCTTTAACTGGCTCTCTGCTACCGCCTGCGTCGCATGTTTTTTGTAGGATTTGTAGGAACTTGCTCCCATCACGATAAATGCGATGAACATCGTTCCCATTACCAGACAGGTCGCCACTTTAGAAAACAGCGTCAGGTGGACCGGAAGCAGATCGCATGCGAGCAAACCTACGGCAACGAGGCCGATAACACCTGCGGTCAGCAGCGTATAAGCGCCGGATTTAAAATTTTCCGCCTTATCGGATGCACCCTCATAGACGCCGTGGTGGGTTTTATCGTGCAGCAGCTCCTTTCCCTCCGGCAGCGTCTCCTCCTGGGCTTCCTGTATTTCCTCTGTCTCAAATCCCGTATCATCCGGGAACGAAGCGGCAGCATCCCGGCTGTATTCTGCCGCTTCCTCCGCTGCTGCCTGTTCCAGCGACTCTACAAGCGTAGAGCCGCAGTCGGAGCAGACGGTGTAGCCGTCCTGATATTCTGTTTTACAGTTTGGACACCAAGGCATAGGACACGCCCTCCTTATTTGCCGGACAGATATTCGTCAATTCCTTTTGCACCCGCTTTTCCGGCACCCATCGCCAGAATAACGGTCGCTGCGCCGGTAACGGCATCTCCGCCTGCAAAAAAAACAGCAGCCTTGCTGGTCTGACCATTTTCTTCGGAAGCGACGATACATTTGCGTTTGTTGGTTTCAAGACCTTCTGTTGTAGAAGAAATCAGCGGGTTCGGAGAGGTACCCAGAGCCATGATGACCGTATCCAATTCCAGGGTAAACTCAGAGCCGGGGATTTCTACCGGACGGCGTCTGCCGGAAGCATCGGGCTCGCCCAACTCCATGCGCACGCACTTCATGCCCTTTACCCAACCTTTTTCATCTTCCAGAATTTCGACCGGATTCGTCAGCAGATCAAAGATAATGCCTTCCTGTTTTGCATGATGTACTTCTTCCACACGGGCGGGAAGCTCCTCTTCACTTCTGCGGTATACGATATGCACTTCCGCGCCGAGACGCAGCGCGGTTCTCGCAGCATCCATTGCAACGTTGCCGCCGCCGACAACTGCCACCTTTTTGCTCTCCATGATCGGAGTAGCAGAATCTGCCTGAAACGCTTTCATCAGGTTGCTTCTGGTCAGATATTCGTTTGCAGAAAATACACCGTTGGCATTCTCACCGGGGATGCCCATAAATTTAGGGAAGACCTGCACCGGAGCCGATAAAGACTGCAGAATACCCCTCTTCATTGAGCAGCTCGTCAATCGTAACAGATTTGCCGACGATGACGTTTGTCTCGATCTTTACGCCGAGGGACAGTACGTTTTCGATTTCTTTCTTTACAACATTCTCTTTGGGAAGACGGAATTCCGGAATACCGTATACCAGTACACCGCCTGCCTCATGCAGCGCCTCGAAAATGGTCACATCATAGCCCATCTTCGCCAGATCGCCTGCACAGGTCAGACCTGCAGGGCCGGAACCGATGACGGCTACCTTTTTTCCCTTCTTTTCAGCAGCGCCGACAGGACGGATGTTGTTTTCTCTTGCCCAGTCCGCTACGAAACGCTCCAGTTTGCCGATAGACACTGCTTCGCCCTTAATACCACGGATACATTTTCCTTCACACTGGCTTTCCTGCGGGCAGACACGACCGCAGACAGCGGGAAGTGCGCTGGATTCGCTGATAACCTGATAAGCAGCTGCAAAATCGCCCTCTTTTACCTTTTCCACGAAGCCGGGGATATTGATCGAAACCGGACATCCCTGTACGCAGTGTGCATTTTTACAGTTTAAGCAGCGCTGTGCTTCTGCTACTGCTTCATCGGCATTATAGCCAAGACATACTTCTTCGAAATTACATGCGCGTTCTTTTGCATCCTGCTCTCTGACCGGGACTTTTTTCATCATATCAGCCATTACTCTTCACCTCCGCACTGACCGCATCCGCCGTGATGCGTGTCTTTTTCCTTTGCAGCAAGATAGGCTCTGCCTTCCTGGGTCTTGTAGATCTGCTGACGCTGCATCGCTTCGTCAAAGTTTACCAGATGTCCGTCAAATTCCGGACCGTCTACGCAGGCAAATTTCACTTCGCCGCCTACAGTAACACGGCAGGCGCCGCACATGCCGGTTCCGTCTACCATGATAGGGTTTAAGGAAACGATCGTCGGGATATTCAGCGCTTCTGTTGTCTTGCAGACAAATTTCATCATGATCATCGGACCGATTGCAACGCAGAGGTCATAGTGCTTACCTTCCTGCTCTACCAGATCCTGAATGGTCTTTGTTACCATGCCGCTTCTTCCATAAGAGCCGTCATCGGTGGTCACATATAAATTTCCTGCAACCGCTTTCATCTCTTTTTCAAGGATCAGCAGCTCTTTCGTCTTTGCGCCTACGATAACGTCTGCTGCAACACCCTGCTCATGCAGCCATTTTACCTGCGGATAAACGGGTGCTGTGCCGACGCCGCCGGCAACGAACAGAATTTTCTTTGCAGCCAGGGCTTCCTTTGTTTCTTTTGTCAGCTCGGACGGACATCCCAGAGGGCCTGCCACATCGTGGAAGGCATCCCCGGCCTTTAAGGAGGTCATCAGATGGGTGCTGGCTCCCACCGGCTGGAATACAATCGTAATCGTTCCTTTTTCTCTGTTATAGTCGCAAATGGTCAGTGGAATTCTTTCACTGTCGGCATCTGTCCGCACAATCACAAACTGGCCGGGCATACAGGATTTTGCGATCCGTTCTGCTTTAACTTCCATCCAGTAAATGTTGGCAGTGAGTTTTTTCGTTTCTAAAATAGGATACATAAATCTCACCTTTCTGTCCGATCGGACAATATATTTTAAGAGTCTGCAGACAGTATCCTTATTCCTGTCCGTTTTCCGGCTGCTCTATTGCGTACAGCTTGAAACTCTTATCCTCCTGTTTCTCTGCCCGGTAGCATTCCCCGGACATATAGTTTACCACATAATCGTTTCCGGTCGCGTTGCTTTCTCCATCTAACTCGTGATATTCCCGATAAAGATAATAATGATGATTGTTGATCGTGAGGGCATACTTAAAAAAAGTATAGAGGTTACGGCCATCTCCATCCGGGACATCTCCCTGCAGGGAATTCACTACTCCGGCATTTTTTAACGTCAAAAGCAGCTGGTTGGATGCCGCCTCCATGCTCAGGAGCGGATGCAGGTCCAACGTATAATTACATTCCGTTACGCTGCCTGTCACACCGTCCGGAGCAATTATGACAAATTTAAAGGTGGAATATCCAACCGGGAGCCAAAATGGCTCTTCGTAGCGGGTTGATGATGCGGTCGGTTCTGTTTTATCCATTGTATAGTAAACGCTGCAGCCATCCGGTACATCCACCTCAATCCGTACGGGTTTATCGTAGTTTCCGGGAAGCGGCGTCACATAGGGTGCATCCGGCCTGCTGATATCTATGTAATAGTTTGCAGAAGAGATATCGCTGGCAATTCCGTAATGATTTACAAACAAAGCCTTTATCTCATAGCCTCCGTCCTTCAATGGAATTGGTGAAGTATAGACCTGACTGTTTTCATCCGGCACCGAGCCGTCTGTTGTAAAATAAATAGTTCCTGCCGCATTGCCAATCAGCTTTAAATTCTGCGCTTCCCGGTAAGTCCCGCTTTGAAGGTCGAATTCCGGCGGATTTGCCATATAATCTAAATACCGGCTCTGGATCTGGACATCCGGGCAGCTCTGCATCAGCGCATTGATCGCTGCATAGTCGTTTTGTTTTTCATAAATAGCGACACAACGGCGATAGGCGTCTTCGCAGGAAGCATCCATATTGAGGATCGTCAGGCAAAGCTCCTTTGCCTCTTCCAGTTTTCCTTCAAAATAGTAGCAGGAAGACAGCGCATTTAAGTATTCCACATTTCTGGGATCCTGTTCGATCAACAGCTCCAGAAGCTCTGCTGCAGAATCGTAGGATTTCTCCTTCATCTGCGCAGCAGCCTTTTCATACCGATATTCCGGGGTATGATGCCAAAAAATCAGGCTCGCCCGCGCAGAGAGCTGCTGCGGCAAAAAGACCTGCAAACACCTTCCAGCGTTCTTTTCTGCAGTTTTTCATCGAAGGCTGCTTTTCCGGTACAGCGCTTTGCCCTGCATCTGTCTCCGGTTTGCTATCCTCCGAAGCTTTCTCCGCGATCTGGGTTCCAACATCGGAAAGCGCTTTATGGAGGCTCGTTTCCAGCGCAGGATCAAACTCCGGGACGATCTGGATTTCCCTGCCGCAATGCTCACAGTACATCTGTCCTTCTTTCATGTCTGCGCCGCATCTGGGGCATTTCATAGGCGTCTTCTCCTGCTTTCAATACAATTTTTCATCAGCATGGCGATCGTCATAGGGCCGACGCCGCCAGGAACCGGCGTGATCGCAGAAGCGACCGGGAATACGCTTTCATAGTCTACGTCGCCGCAGAGATGGTTTGCTTCGTCTCTGTGAATGCCGACATCGATCACGGCTGCGCCGGGCTTGACATATTCCGCATCAATCATCTGCCGTTTGCCGATCGCAACGACAAGGATATCCGCACGCTTTGTCACCTCTTTCAAATTTACCGTATGGGAATGTGCGATTGTAACGGTTCCGTTTTCTGCAAGCAACAGCTGTGCGATCGGTTTACCGACGATATTGCTTCTGCCGATCACAACGCACTCTTTCCCGTCGATCCGGATATCAGAGCGCTTTAACAGCTCAATGATGCCCGCCGGAGTGCCGGGGACAAAGCCCTCTTCCCCGCAGCTCAATGCGCCGACATTGTAAGGATGGAAGCCGTCGACGTCCTTTGCAGGGTCGATGGCATTTAAAACATCTTTTTCATTGATATGTCCGGGCAGGGGAAGCTGCACCAAAATACCGTCCACGTCCTCCCGGGCGTTCAATTCCTGAATCAGGGAAAGCAGTTTCTCCTCCGACGTCGTTTCTTCCAGTTCATAGGAAAGGCTGTGGATTCCAAGCTCCTCACAGGTTCGCTGTTTGTTTCTGACATAGACACACGATGCGGGGTCCTGACCGACCTGAATAACCGCCAGCGTTACGGTAATGTTGTCTTTTGCAAGCTGCTGTACCTGTTCCTTTAATTCCTGCTTGATCTGTGCGGCAATCGCTTTTCCGTCAATTCTTTTTGCCATGTTGTAGGGTCCTCTCTCGGTTATTTTTCAGGCAGCGGATCAGAACAGTCCTGTGATCTTTCCGTTCTCGTCCACATCGATATTGACGGCAGCCGGAACCTTCGGCAGTCCGGGCATCGTCATCACCGCGCCGGTCAACGCAACCACAAAGCCGGCACCTGCGGATACATACACGTCGCGAACCGTAATCGTAAAGCCTTCCGGGCGTCCTAACAGCTTTGCGTTATCCGACAGGGAATACTGTGTCTTTGCCATGCAGACCGGAAGATTTCCAAAGCCCATCTCTTCGAGCTTCCTGATCTGTCTGGATGCCTCTGCGGTATAGGAAACAGAAGCCGCACCGTAAATCTTTGTCGCAATACAGCCGATCTTTTCTTTGATCGGAAGATTTTCGTCGTACAGCGGAGCAAAATGACTTTCTTTTTCTTCCAGAGTCTTTAATACTTTCTCCGCAAGCGCAATGCCGCCCTCGCCGCCCTGTGCCCAGACGTTGGACAGTGCGAACTCACAGCCCCTTTCTTCACAGAACTGTTGTACAAAATTCGTCTCTGCCTCGGTGTCGGTCAGGAAGGAGTTTAAGGTAACAACCACCGGAACGCCAAACTGTTGCAGGTTTTCGATGTGCTTCTCCAGGTTGACAATGCCCTTTTTGAGCGCGTCCAGATTTTCTGCAGACAGGTCTTCCTTTGCAATGCCGCCGTTATACTTGAGTGCACGGATCGTTGCAACCAAAACGACTGCATCCGGCTTTAAGCCAGACATCCGGCATTTGATATCGAAAAACTTCTCTGCGCCGAGGTCTGCACCAAAGCCGGCCTCTGTGATCGTATAATCCGCCATTTTCAGGGCTGCCTTTGTTGCACGGACAGAGTTACAGCCGTGTGCGATATTGGCAAAGGGTCCGCCGTGGACGATCGCCGGGGTATGCTCGAGCGTCTGGATCAGATTGGGCTTTAACGCGTCCTTCAGCAGGGCTGCCATTGCGCCAACCGCCTTTAAATCAGCTGCGGTCACCGGCTCTCCCTGATAGTTATAGGCAACGACGATTTTTGCCAGACGCGCCTTTAAATCATCCATGTCATCTGCCAGGCAGAGGATCGCCATAATCTCAGAAGCGACGGTGATCACGAAATGGTCTTCCCGGACAACGCCGTCCGCTTTTGCACCGAGGCCGACAACGATATTTCTCAGCACGCGGTCGTTCATATCCTCGCAGCGTTTCCATAAGATCTGTCTGGAGTCGATCCCAAGCGCATTGTCCTGCTGGATATGGTTGTCTAAAAGCGCCGCCAGAAGGTTATTTGCAGAAGTAATCGCATGAAAATCCCCGGTAAAATGCAGGTTTAAGTCTTCCATCGGAACGACCTGCGCATAACCGCCGCCGGCTGCCTCCGCCCTTAATGCCAAAACAAGGGCCAAGAGAAGGCTCACGCAGCGCAATCACCGCTTTTTTGCCCATTTTTGCAAATGCCTCGCCCAGTCCGACGCTGGTCGTTGTCTTGCCCTCCCCGGCAGGGGTCGGATTGATTGCTGTCACTAAAATCAGTTTTCCGTCATTGCGGTCTTCGATGGATTTTAAATATTCGTCGGAAAGCTTCGCTTTATATTTGCCATAAAGCTCCAGATCGTCTTCCGGAATATCCAGATGCTCGGCCACTTTCTGAATCGGCCATAAAACAGCTTCCTGTGCGATTTCGATATCTGATTTCATCTATTCATTCTCCTTTGCCTGTGTTTGACATGTTCTATGCTTTTGTATGCTGATATCAGAGGATTTCCTCTACCAGCTGTTCAAACTCTGTTTCGGTCATCAGTACCTTACGGGGCTTGGTACCCTCTTCTTCCCCGACGACACCGACCTCCGCCAGCTGATCCATAAGCCGGGCGGCGCGGTTAAAGCCGATCTTAAAGACTCTCTGCAGCATACCGATCGATGCTTTGTCCTTTTCGATAATAAAGCGTCCCGCATCTGCAAAGTAGGCATCGTATTCCGATCCGGATGAGCCGGATGTAGCACTGCCCGAAGAGGTTCCGATGGATTTCATCTTTTCCTCGATTTCATTGCTGGCATCGTAAACATTACCGATGTTCTGATTTTTTAAGAAATCCACGACATCAGACACTTCATTATCCGAAACGAATGCACCCTGCACCCCGGACAGGCTTGGAATAGCCCTGTGGGTAAAAGAGCATATCTCCCTTTCCGAGCAGCTTCTCTGCTCCGTTCATATCCAGAATGGTACGGGAATCGACGCCGCTGGAGACCGCGAATGCGACACGGCTCGGCATGTTTGCCTTAATCAGTCCCGTGATGACATCGACGGAGGGGCGCTGAGTCGCAATGATCAGATGGATGCCTGCCGCTCTTGCAAGCTGTGCCAGCCGGCAGATCGCTTCTTCCACCTCTCCCGGCGCGACCATCATCAGGTCGGCAAGCTCATCCACGATAATGACGATCTGCGGAAGGTCGTTGGGTATGCCCTCTTCTCCCTTTTGTCTTCGTTCTTCGAGCTTCTTATTATATCCTTTTAAGTCGCGGACATTGCTGTCTGCAAATTTCTGATATCGGTCGGTCATTTCCGCAACGCCCCACTGCAGCGCAGCCGACGCTTTTTTCGGATCGGTTACGACAGGAATTAACAGGTGCGGAATGCCATTGTACACACTCAGCTCTACGACCTTGGGGTCGACGAGGATCAGTTTGACTTCCGAAGGCTTCGCCTTATATAAAATGCTCATAATCAGCGTATTGATGCAGACGGATTTCCCGGAACCGGTGGATCCTGCGATCAGCATATGCGGCATCTTGCAATGTCGGATACGACCACCTTGCCGGCGATGTCCTTGCCGACTGCAAAAGCAATTTTGGACGGGAAGTTCGAAAACGCATCCGTTTCCAGAAGCTCCCGCAGTCCGACTGCCATCGTCTCTTTGTTCGGAACCTCGATACCGATTGCAGCCTTGCCGGGAATCGGTGCTTCAATTCGGATATCTGTCGCAGCGAGGTTTAGCTTGATATCATCCGCCAGACTTAGAATCTTGCTGACTTTTACGCCATGATCGGGCTGCAGCTCATACCGGGTTACGGTAGGTCCCTGGCTGATATCTGTAACAGTGACCTTTACGCCGAAGGTCTGCAGCGTATCCTCGAGGTGCTTCGCCGTTTCTCTCAGCTCGCACTCACTGTCCATATTATTGGCATTGTTGCTTTTATGTAGCAGCGACAGCGGCGGATAATGGTATACGACAGGCTTTGGTGGCTGTTGTGCCGCCTGCTTTTCCTGTTCTTTCTGTTTCTTAGCAAGCTCCTGACCAACGACAGTGGCTTCTGCGGCGGTCTGCGGTGCTTTGGGGGGCACAGCTTTAGGGCGCTGCACTCCGGTACTTTGCAGGTTTTGTACCGGAAGCACAGTCGGCTCCCCGACAGTGTCCTTGTTGTCATCCCCTGGAAGCTCAGACGGCACAGCATCGTATATGTCCGAATCCGACTGCTCCAATTCCTGTACAGGAGCAAGCTTCTGTGATGCACAGGCAGGCTGTGTATCCATATGCAAGGTAACCTCCGGCGCAGAAGTTTCCACCACAGAAGTTTCCACCCTGGATTCCAGTGGTACAAATGCTTCTGTCTGCTGCGGCTGTTTCGGTTCCAGGTAGTGAACCTCTTTCATATCCTGATAAACATCCGCCTGCGGCTGGCTGGTCACAGGTGTCCTGCATTCCCGATAAAAATGCATCCGCCGGTTCTGCGGTGTTATCCTGGGGTACAGGGGTTGTGTCACTGTCATTGTTCAAATATGCGGAGTGAATCCGCACATGGCTCATGAAAGCTGAGCCGGACGCATCCGCTGCAGCCGCAGGAATACTCTCTTCTGCTGTGATGATCGGTGATGTCGCTAAAACAGCTGCCCCACTCGCAACCGCTGCATCGGGAAACGTTTCATTCCTGCGGTCTGCATCGAGGTTGACACTTACCGGTCTGACGGTATACTGCTCCGTCACCTGACCGGGATTTTCTGTTATGGTGATTTCGTGCATGTCCTCGCGACGGCCGGCAGATGCCTTGCGCAGCGTCGTGTCCGCCATAATGCCCGTGCTTTTTTTCTCCATCCGGAAGATCTGATCTGCATCCTGACGTGCCTGAGCCTCTTCCTTGCGGCGTTGTTTGGCTTCGCGCTGCTGCTCTGCGTTAAGCTGCTTCTGGCGGGCGAGCTGTTTTCTTTCTTTTTCGCGGGCGAGTTCTTCTTCTCTGCGTTTTTCGGAACGTTCTTCGTTTTCCTGGCGGAGACGTTTGCTGCGCTCTTCGTTTGCCTGTCGGCGCTGTTCATAGCGCTCTTCGCTCTCTTTCCGGCGTCTTTCGCTGCGCTCGCGGTACCTCTGCGCATCGGAACGTGCCGTCTCATAGACATATCTGCCAGAAGTCTTTACACCGTTCACAAACGAACGCTCTGTGATAATAACTGTGCAGATAATCACCAACACCAACAAAAGCAGTACTGTGCCGACCATGCCAAGAAGCCGGTGCAGCCCCCAGGCAAGGGAGCCGGATATGACACCGCCGCCCAGCCGCTTTTCAGCGCTTTCCAGATACAGCTCCCGGATCGAATAATCCATCGACAGCGTCCCCCCCTGAAACAGGAGCGAGCAGACTACACCAAGCAGGAAAAACAGAATGATTCCCGCCGTCAGCTTCATGGACGCGATCCGGTTTCCCTGATTGGAAATGCCAAACGCGATTGCAATAAAGGCAAGTACCGGCAGTGCATATGCCATCGTGCCGAAAATACCGAACATTACGCGGCTGATCTGATTGCCGATGACACCGATCACGCCGAAATTGCATAAAAATAGCAATATTGTGAGTGCTAATACGCCGATCAGGATAATTTCGCTTGTAATCGCGCTTTGTGCCTGAAGTTCAGCTGCACTCGGTTTTCTGGTTGTTTTTTGTTTTCCACCCTTTGCGCCGCCTCTGCCTGTTTTCGCAGGGGTCTTTTTCCTTCCTTTCGACGCAGTTGATGCCATAATCATCCCTCCAACTGACCTGCCTTTTTTCTACATCTGCAAAATGGATTTTTAAATTAGCATAGGCAGAAAAAGACTAGATCAATTTAGTATATCACTTAATTTTCTTCTTGTCACTATTGCTGTTTTTCTTTTTCATCCGACCTGCCCGATAGCCGTCTGCCAGCTCATGAAGCTTCTGCACTGCCTCGCGAATACCGCCGACGGAAGAAATGATCCCTTCATACACCGCCTGCTCTCCGACAAGAATCGTCCCGAGGTCACGGCTCAACATCCCCTGTCTGATCATCATCTCTTCCATCCGCTGCTTGGAAACACTGCAATGGCTGCAGACAAAACCGGTGATCCGATCCTGAATCTGCCGGAAATAATCATAGGTCTGCTGTGCGCCGATCACCGTCCCGTTCATGCGAACCGGATGGATTACCATTGTTCCGGACGGCACAATGTAGGAATAATCCGTGCTCACCGCGATCGGGACGCCAATGGAATGACTGCCGCCCAGCACAAGGGAAACGGTCGGCTTGCTCAAAGAAGCGATCATCTCTGCAATCGCAAGCCCCGCTTCGACATCTCCGCCCATCGTATTTAGCAAAACAAGCAGACCACTAATATTCTTACTGTCCTCTATCGCCGCCAGCTGCGGTAGAATATGTTCATATTTTGTCGTTTTGGAGCTGCTTCCGAGGTTGTCATGCCCCTCAATTTCCCCGATGATCGTCAGCAGATGGATCGAGGTTTCTTCCTTATTATCTGTAAGCGTTAACTGACCGGTCTGCTCGATTCGCTCGTCCCGGTGCATTTCCTGTTCTTCTTTTTTTCCCATAAAAAATCACTCCCGCATTTCTTTTTCAGAAAGGATGTGCAGGAGTGATTTATTTTATACATCAAAATCATCGTTATCCGCAACCGGAATTTCATAAAACATAAGATCCGGCGACGGTTCAAAAGCGTAATTCATTTCTTTGCGGACATGTCGTTTGGGAACGGGAAGCGGGTTATCCAGATATTCTCCCGGCGCAGGCTTTGGTGGTTCCTTTGGCGCTTTCTCAAAAAGCGCAGACTCCCCCTCCTGTCTGAACTCAGCTGCCGGTATGGTATTCTGTGAAGCGTGTTTCTTCTTTTTCCCCCAACTCATGCTTCGCCCTCACTGTGCAAAAAAACTCTTTCCCATAGGATCAAAACGCAATACGAGGATTTTAGAGTGCCTGTTCAGATCCGCGATGATATCGTTTACATTTTCAATACCGACGGAAAGACGGATCAGATCGGGCGCTACGCCGGCCTCTTTTAACTGCTCGTCGTTCATCTGACGGTGCGTATGGCTGGCAGGATGCAGAATGCTGGTGCGGGAATCCGCCACATGGGTAACAATAGCTGCAAGCTTTAACTTATCCATCATTTCTTCTGCCGCCTTGCGTCCGCCTTTTAAGCCAAAGGAAATGACGCCGCAGGTGCCGTTCGGCATGTATTTCTGTGCCAGCTCATAATATTTGCTGCTCTTTAAGCCGGGGTAGTTGACCCATGCAACCTTCTCGTTCGCTTCCAGAAATTCCGCAACCTTCTGCGCATTGTAGCAGTGGCGTTCCATCCGAAGCGGCAGCGTCTCCAGACCGACATTCAGCAGAAACGCGTTCTGAGGAGACTGTACCGCGCCGAGATCGCGCATCAGCTGGGAGGTTGCCTTAGTTATGTATGCCGCCTTGCCGAATTTTTCGGTATAAACTACACCGTGATAGGATTCATCCGGTGCGCAGAGTCCCGGAAACTTATGCGGGTATGCAGACCAGTCGAAATTGCCGGAATCTACGATCGCACCGCCCAGCGCCATCGCATGACCGTCCATATATTTGGTGGTGGAATGCGTTACGATATCGACCACCCCATTCGAACGGATTGCAGTTGATCGGGGTAGGGAACGTGTTGTCAACGATTAACGGCACATGATGCGCATGCGCTGCACGGGCGAATTTTTCAAAATCCAGCACAACCAGCGCAGGATTTGCCAGAGATTCCGCCATGACGCATTTGGTATTGGGCTGGAACGCCTTGCAGATCGTCTCGTAATCCGCATCCGGGTCTACGACAGTACAGGATACGCCCATTTTTTTCATGGTAACCGCCAGCAGATTGAAAGTTCCGCCGTATACGGTGGACGACAATACGACATGGTCGCCCGCCTCGCAGATATTGAAAACGGCATAGTAGTTTGCCGCCTGTCCGGAACCGGTCAGCATCGCTGCTGCGCCGCCCTCCAGTTCACAGATTTTCTGTGCGACGCAGTCGTTGGTCGGATTTGCCAGACGGCTGTAAAAATATCCGGATTCCTCCAGATCAAAAAGTCTGCCCATCTGCTCAGAGGATTCATATTTAAACGTCGTACTCTGATAAATCGGGAGCACTCTCGGCTCTCCGTTCTTCGGCTTCCAGCCAGACTGTATACAGATCGTTTCCTTTGCGTATGCCATAGTATCCTCTTACCTCTTTGTCTTTCCGACAAAAATCCGGTCTTTTGTCCGTTTTATTCTTCGTCCCAGTTGTGATATACTGCCTGAACGTCGTCATCCTCGTCCAGCAGATCCAGGGTACGCTGCAGTCCCTTTAATGCAGTCTCGTCTGTTACCTTGACATAGTTCTGAGGAATCATGGTAACATCTGCGGATGCCATCGGAATACCTGCCTTCTCCAGCGCTTCGCGCACTTCTTCAAAAGTATCGGGATCGGTCAGAATTTCGAAGCTGTCCTCTTCCTCGCTGAAATCCTCTGCGCCTGCATCCAGAGCGGTCATCATCAGATCGTCCGCTTCCATATCGCATTCTTCTTTATCGATGATGATCTGACCCTTCTTATCGAACATAAAGGATACACAGCCAGGTGTGCCAATGTTGCCGTTGCCCTTTGTGAATGCGCTTCTGACATTGGCAGCGGTACGGTTCTTGTTATCGGTCAGGGCATCGACGATGATTGCGATTCCGCCGGGGCCATAGCCTTCGTAGGTGATATATTCGTAATTAACGTTGCCGACATCGCCGGCAGCCTTCTTAATTCCTCGTTCGATGGTGTCGTTAGGCATGTTGTTGGATTTTGCCTTTGCAACGACCTGTGCCAGCTTGAAGTTGTTCGCAGGGTCAGGACCACCCTCTTTTACGGCAACTGCAATTTCTCTTCCGAGAATGGTGAAAATTTTTCCCTTTGCAGCGTCATTTTTTTCTTTTTTATGCTTGATGTTTGCAAATTTTGAATGTCCGGACATTTCTTTTCTCCTTTATCTAACGTATTTCTAGTTCTTTATCATAGCATTTTGGCTGGAAAACGTCAAGAAAACATCTGCTTTGTACGGTTTCTTTATGTATCCAGCGAAAGGCTGACCTTCAAGGCAGAGTTTACGCGGTTCATCACCCGCGCATCCAGATGGCATACTTTGTCTTTCAGCCTCTTTTTATCTATTGTGCGGAGCTGTTCCAGTAAAATTACGGAATCCTTTTCGATTTCATATTCCCCGGAAAAAATTTCGATATGGGTCGGAAGCTTTGTTTTATTCATCCTGGAAGTAATCGCCGCACAGATCACAGTCGGGCTGTAACGGTTGCCGATATCGTTCTGGATAATCAGCACCGGGCGGACACCTCCCTGTTCCGATCCGACCACGGGTCTTAAATCTGCATAATAAATATCTCCGCGCTTCACTCTTTTTTCTTCCTTTCCTGTTTTTTACCTCAGGACAAGTATTGGCTGCTTTCTCAGCGCGTATACCATTCTTTAAAAAAAGAGTTTCTCTTCGTGAAAATAATCCCGCGTACAGACGATTTTCCCGCCTTTTTCATAGACGCGTGGAATCCGCTTTCCGAGGCAGCACGCGGTTTCGTAGTTAAATCTGCCGGAGCGGTCGCCGATTTCTTCCATTGTAATCGTTTCGATGCCGTCTGTGCCGATGAGCGTTGCGACATCCCCTACCTTTGCCTCAGGAATCTTTGTCACATCGACCATGAACTGATCCATGCAGACGCGCCCCAGGATCCTTGCGCGCTTTCCGGCAATCAGAACATCGCCCTTGTTGGAAAGTCCGCGCGGATAGCCGTCCGCATAACCCACCGGAATCGTCGCCACACGCATAGGATGCGCTGTACGAATGTCCCGCCGTAGCTGATTTCCTGCCCTGCATCCAGCTCTTTGATATAAGCGATACGGCTCTTTAAAGACAGGAGCGGTTCTAACACGATGCCGTCGCGCTTGACTTCATCTGACGGCCACATGCCATAGAGAATGATTCCGGCGCGCACCGCATCCATGTGCATATCGGGCAGCTCCAGGATGGACGCACTGTTGGAGCAATGCCGCAGCGGGATTTTCAGGGAAAGTTCCTTTTCCACACGATCGGTAAAGCTCGAAAATTTTTCATACTGCACATTCGTTTTGGATTTATCTGCTTCATCCGCTGTCGCAAAATGGGTAAAAATCCCATCAATGGAAAGATTTGGACACTGCATCGCGCGTGCGACAAAGGAAAGTCCCTCATCGTCCGGGCGGATGCCGATTCTCGACATACCGGTGTCTACCGCGATGTGAACGTGCATCTTTTTGCCGGCTTTTTGGGCAGCACGGCTCATATCCTCCAGCATCTGATCGGTGAAAACCGTCGCATGGACACCCCTGAAGTGCCATTTCCTCATAAGCCTCCGGAAAGGTATAGCCGAGCACCATCGCGGGCTTTTTGATTCCGGCATCTGCCAGCAATACTGCCTCTTCCTCCGTTGCCACCGCATAGCCGATGACTTCCGGAATTTCATCCATTTCCCGCGCCAGCATCACCGCGCCGTGTCCGTAACCGTCCGCTTTGATGACCGCGATGATTCCGGCATCATTTTTCCGACAGGCTGCAATCTGACGCAGATTGTCGTGCAGCGCGTCCAGATTTACGCAAGCCCACACTCTTCTATATGGATTTTTGATTATTTCTCACACATAATTTTTTCTCCTGCTTCGCAAGTACCGCCCATACCGCTTCCGCGATATCATTGGAGGTCATACTGTATTCGCCCTTTGTATGGGCTGCCAAGTCGCCTGCCAGACCGTGCAGATAGACGCCGATACAAAGCGCCCAGAACGGATCGTCGATCGTAGAAAGCAGTGCCGTCACAATTCCGGTCAGTACGTCTCCGCTCCCGGCTACCGCCATGCCGCTGTTGCCGCTGCGATTGATATAAATGCTGCCGCCCGGCGAAGCTGCAATGCTTCTCGCACCCTTACACAGAACAGCTGCCTGCAAACGATTCGCCCACTTTTTTGCATAGAACACGGGCTGTTTTAAAATTTCTTCAATCGCGCAGCCCTCCAGCCGGGCAAGCTCCCCGGGATGCGGCGTTAAAATCAGCTTCCGGCGTGTCGCCGGATTCTGTTGGTGTTCAATCAGCTCCTGTAAAAGTGCTTCGTCCTTTGCGATAAGATTGATTGCGTCCGCATCCAGCACAAGCGGCTGCAAGGTCTGCTGCAGCACAAACAAAAGCTCTTTCCGGGCACGATCAGATAAGGATAGCCCGGGACCTGCGCCGATCACATCCGCCCAGCTGGCGGATGCTTCCACAGAATCTGCGGTCATTGCCTCCGGAAGCGCCGTCTGAATCACCGGATGTATCAATGTCGGACAAGAAAGCTTTACCATGCCGACTCCTGCATAAAACGCACTCCGACCGCACAGAATCGCCGCTCCCGCCATAGTTTCACTGCCCGCAAGCAGCAGCACTTTTCCAAACGTGCCCTTATTTCCATCCTCAGGGCGTGCCGGAAGCAGCTCTGTCACCGGTGCAGTAAATGTAAAGGCTTCCGGCGTCTGATCCAAAAATCCATCCTCAGTGATGCCGATCTGTGTGCAGATCACTTTTCCGGTATATTTGCAGCCCGGATAGAACAAAAGCCCGCGCTTCCAGAAGCCGAACGTGACTGTCACGTCTGCCCGGACAGCGCAGCCAAGCACCGCCCCGGTATCCGTTTCGATTCCGGAGGGAAGATCCACCGCAAGCACAAAGGCATCCTGCGCGTTGATCCATTCGATTGCTTCCCGGTAAGTTCCTTCTGCCGGACGGCACAGACCGATTCCAAACAAAGCATCTACAATAATATCATATTCTCCATCCGGGATTGTGTCACAGATAACGGCGCCGTAAGCCTTTGCCGCATGTAGCTGCAGCTTTAAAAGTTCGCCCGCTTTTTCTTCATCGGATGCCAGATAAAAGAAACATCATAGCCCTCCTGCAAAAGAAGTCTGCCGATTGCAATACCATCCGCTCCGTTATTGCCGCCGCCCGCTGCAATCAGGACGCGCCGTTTTGGATGTAAGCCAAGCTGCCCTGCCTGCTCTTCCAGCTTTTTTTGACGTGACACAATTACATCAACACAGGAAAGCGCAGCCCGTTCCATCAAAACGACGGACGGGACACCGAAAATCTCAGAAGTATTGCTGTCACAGCGTTTCATTTCCGCCGCAGTTAAAAGCCAGCAGACAACTGGATGGCCAGAGCCCGACGCTGGCAAAACGCATTTATTCATTCGTTTTCCTGCTCTCCTTTTCGTAACGCTCAAGCATATAAAGATAGCTTCATCAGGCTGTCGGACAGATGGACGTTCTCAACCTGCACTTCTTTTGAAACCTTCAAATCCACATGTGCAAAATTCCAGATTGCCTTGATCCCGACGGAAACGAGACGCTCTGCGACTTCCTCCGCGCTGTTTTTGGGAATCGTCAATACCGCGATATCTACATTGTTCTGCTCGACAAAATCCGCGACCTCTTCCATCGGACGTACCTCGATGCCTCGGATTTTACGCCCGTACAACGCCGGATTATTATCAAAGACTCCGGTAAAAAATAAAGCCGCGCCGTTCAAAATTCATATAATTGGCAAGCGCCTGTCCGAGGTTGCCTGCCCCTACAATAATCAGGTGGTGGGTTTTATCCAACCCCAGAATCCTGCCGATTTCCTGATACAGATATTCGACGTTGTAGCCGTAGCCCTGCTGCCCGAACCCGCCAAAGTTGTTGAAATCCTGTCGGATCTGAGATGCCGTCACATTCATGATGCCGGACAGCTCCTGTGAGGAAATCCGTTCCACACCTTCGTCTTTTAATTCTCCCAGAAAGCGGAAATATCTGGGAAGCCTGCCGATTACAGCCTGTGAAATTTCCTTCTCTGCCACTTCGTATGCCTCCTTCGTCCGCTGTCAGATACTGTTTTCCATTCGTAACTGTTCAGTAACCTCACAGTTACGTGCAAAAATCCATTCAAAATCGGCTATGCCGATAGGATTTTTGCTTTCTAGTCTAAGGTTTCTTACAGTCAGCGCAGTAAATGCGCAGACCTACTGAACATTTACTTCCATTCTATTATACCCTGCGTTAAAAAAATGTCAATGCGTACTCCGACCGTCCGATTGGACTTGACACGTTATTTGCACACAGGTAAACTGTTACATAGTATAAAGAAGGAGAACCATCATGATACTTTCCTGTCAGAATATCGAAAAAGCATTTCTGGAAAAACAGGTTTTAAAAAACTGTTCTTTTCATATAGAAGATTATGAAAAAGCTGCGCAATCGTTGGCTTAAATGGTGCAGGCAAGACAACCCTGCTGCGCATCATCGTTGGACAGCTCGAGCCCGACGGCGGCGTAGTCGCCTTTGCAAAGGACAAGACCTTCGGTTATCTGGCGCAGGACAGCGCCGTCAACAGCGACAATACAATTTATGAGGAACTGCTCTCCGTCAAGCAGCATCTGCTCGATCTCGAAAATCAGATCCGCCAGGCGGAGCTTTCCATGAAGCAGCTTTCCGGCGACGCATTAGAGGAGCTGATGCAGAAATATGCAGATCTGACGCACCGTTTCGAAATGGAAAACGGCTACGCCTACAAAAGCGAACTGACCGGCGTTTTAAAGGGCCTTGGCTTTACCGAGGACGAGTTTCAGAAACCGGTTTCCACGCTCTCCGGTGGTCAGAAAACCCGCGTTGCACTCGGCAAACTTCTGTTGCAAAGCCTGACCTGATCATCCTCGACGAGCCCACCAACCACCTGGACATGTCCTCGATTTTCCTGGCTCGAAACCTATCTGCTCAACTATAAGGGAAGCGTTTTAATCGTCTCCCACGACCGGTATTTTCTCGACCGGATCGCTTCGAAGATCATCGAAATCGACAACACGAAGGTGACCGTTTTTTCTGGCAACTATTCCGATTACGCCGCCAAAAAAGAACAGCTGCGTCAGGCACAGCGAAACGCTTATTTAAACCAGCAGGCAGAAATCAAGCATCAGGAAGAGGTCATCACAAAGTTAAAATCCTTTAACCGTGAAAAGTCGATCAAGCGTGCCGAAAGCCGGGAAAAAATGCTGCCAAAATCGAAGTGCTGGACAAGCCCACTGAGGTGCGTTCCGACATGCACTTACAGCTGACCCCCCGCATCGAAAGCGGAAACGACGTTTTAACCGTTGAGCATCTGGCAAAAAAACCTTTGACCGCAACACGCTGTTTTCCGATCTTTCCTTTGCGTTAAAGCGCGGCGAGCACGTCGCAATCATCGGCGACAACGGAACCGGAAAGACGACGATTTTAAAGCTCATCAACGAGCTGGTGGAACCGGATGCCGGAACCATCCGTCTCGGCAGCAAGGTGCAGATCGGCTACTACGATCAGGAGCATCACGTCCTGCATCCCGATAAGACGCTGTTTGAGGAGATTTCGGACGAATATCCATCCCTGAACAACACGGAAATCCGCAATACGCTGGCTGCGTTTCTGTTTACCGGAGACGATGTATTCAAACGGATCAAAGACCTTTCCGGCGGCGAGCGCGGACGTGTTTCCCTCGCAAAGCTCATGCTTTCCGAATCGAACTTCCTGATCCTCGACGAGCCGACGAACCATCTGGACATCGCCTCCAAGGAAATTCTGGAGGATGCGTTAAACAGCTACAGCGGAACGGTTTTATATGTTTCCCACGACCGTTACTTTATCAACCGCACTGCGCACCGCATTCTGGAGCTTTCCGGCGGCACGCTGCACCAGTATCTGGGCAATTATGATTATTATCTGGAGAAAAAATCCCAACAGAGCGCTTCTACAGAGTCCGCAGCTTTCGGCACTTTAGCTACGTCTGCTGCCTCTGCAGCTTCTACAGAAAGCTCTGCCTCAAAGCTTTCCTGGCAGGCACAGAAGGAAAAAGAAGCCCAGCGCCGCAAAAAGGAAAATGCCCTGAAAAAATGCGAAGAGCAGATTGCTTCCCTCGAAGAGCGGGATAAAGAGATCGACCTCGAAATGAGCGATCCCAAAATCGCAACCGACGTTGCCGCACTGCAGAAGCTCTCCCGCGAAAAGGATGAAATCGCAGACAAGCTCATGGAACTGATGGAGGAATGGGAACAGCTGAGCGAGTAGAATGCCTCCGCGATCTTTCGCCTGCAGTGTATAAACCTTTGAATTATACGGAAACAAAAAAGAGCCTAAGACCTGATTTTCAGGAATCTTCGGCTCTTTATTCATGACAATAGAATGCTCGCAGAGCGTGCATCCTATTGTTTTTCTTCGGCTGCAGCTTCTTTTTCCGGCTTTTTTTCGATGAAAATCTTTCTCGTGATAAAGTTATAAACCATTACCACGCCGGTTGCAAACGGCTTAACGATGATGTAGGAACGGCTCCAGAACGGGTCGAGAACCATCGTGCCGAGCTTTAAGACGACATTGTTTAAGATCAGACCGCCGACTGCAAGAATGAAAAAGACGGCGAACTGCTTGCTCTGGTTTGCTTTTTTGTCCGTATCGAATACAAAAAAGAATGCTCAGAATATAATTGACGATTGCCGATACGGTAAAGGCAAGGGTGTTGGCTGCGATAACCGGCCATCCGAGCAGCTCCTTAAACAGAATCAACAGCACGTATTCAATGAAGAAACATAAAAAACCCACCGCGCCGAATTTGATGATCTGCTGTCCGAGCTTACTGTTAATCAATTTCTTAATCAAGCTTTAGAACCTCTCTTATTTCTCCATAGTTTTCCGGATCGCTTTGATGAAGTCCTGGCTGTTCAATACCGTGACATCCGTCAGCTCTGTAATCAGTGCCAGGTCCTTTGTCATCCTGCCGCTTTCGATCGTATCCAGTGTTGCTTTTTCCAGCTTGTCCGCAAATGCGCACAGCTCCGGAAGCTTGTCCAGCTCGCCGCGTTTTCTGAGTGCGCCTGTCCATGCAAAGATCGTCGCAACGGAGTTCGTAGAGGTTTCCTCACCCTTTAAGTGCTTGTAATAATGTCTCTGAACGGTTCCATGCGCAGCTTCATATTCATAAACGCCTGCAGGAGAAACCAAAACGGAGGTCATCATTGCAAGAGAACCAAAGGCAGAGCTTACCATATCGCTCATAACGTCGCCGTCATAGTTTTTGCATGCCCAGATGAAGCCACCCTTTGCTTTCATGACGCGCGCTACCGCATCGTCGATCAGGGTGTAGAAATATTCGATACCGAGCTCTTTGAACTTCTCCTGATATTCGTTTTCGTAGATTTCCTGGAAAAAAATATCCTTAAAGGTATGGTCATATTTTTTGGAAATTGTATCCTTGGTCGCAAACCACAGATCCTGCTTCGTATCCACTGCGTAATTAAAGCAAGCGCGGGCAAAGCTCGTGATAGACTTATCCGTATTGTGCATGCCCTGTAAGACACCTGCACCGGTAAAATCGTGGATCAGCTCGCGGGTTTCTGTACCGTCCGCCGCCGTGAACACCAGTTCTGCCTTGCCGGGACCCTCTACGCGGATTTCGGTATTTTTGTATACATCACCGTAAGCGTGACGTGCCAGCGTGATGGGCTTTTCCCAGTTGCGGACGCAGGGACGGATGCCCTTTACCAGAATCGGTGCACGGAACACGGTGCCGTCCAGAATGGAGCGAATCGTGCCGTTGGGGCTCTTCCACATCTTCTTTAAATGATACTCTTCCATTCTCGCTGCGTTGGGTGTGATTGTTGCACATTTGACTGCAACGCCGTATTTTAAGGTTGCATTGGCGCTGTCAATCGTCACCTGATCATCTGTTTCGTTGCGATGCTCCAGACCGAGGTCATAATACTCTGTCTTCAAGTCAATATAAGGAAGCAGAAGCTCATCCTTGATCAGCTGCCAGAGGATTCTGGTCATTTCATCGCCATCCATCTCCACCAGCGGCGTTGTCATCTGAATCTTAGCCATCGATTCTCTCCTTTTCTTCATAGGCATCCAAAAGCCCGTTTTTAATCATATTATCATAAGCATTGCGCATATGCAAGGCTGCCAACTCCTGTGCGCGGTCGGCATCCTTCCGGCAGATCGCCTCCATGATCTGTTTGTGCTCGAGCACAGCTTCCAGTCCTCTTTCACTGCCGGAAAGGTTCTGCTTGCGCATTCTCCGCACATATTCATGGAAATCCCTCAGCTGATGCTCCAGCATTTTGCTTGAGCATGCTTCATATAAAATATCGTGGAACTGATCGTCAAGCTCCGTCAGCTTCTGGGCATGTCCCTTGCTGGCGTGAAATTCTGACAGGTAAATATTTTCTTCCAGCGCATCCAGCTGTTTTTCTGTAATATACGCGGTTGCCCAACGGGCACAAAGCCCTTCCAGCAAAGAACGGATCGCATAAATATCCTCCACGTCCTTTCTGGTGATGCCGGTCACATATGCCCCCTTGTTTGGGATAATGCTGACCAGACCTTCCAGTTCCAGCTGGCGCAGCGCTTCCCGGACGGGCGTGCGGGAAACGCCCATCTCTTCGCTGATCGCCATTTCCCGCAGTTCCTCGTGTTCTTTATAATGTCCGCTTAAAATATCCTCCCGCAGCTGATGAAAAACCTTTCCCCTCAGCGAATATCGGTCGGAGCTTTCTTCTTTTTCGTATTGACTCATACCAATAAAATCCCCAGTTTCTTGCTGGCATCATCGATTACCTTCAACAGCTCTTCATCGGTCAGAACGGTAACACGGCCGCTTTCGTATTCGGCGTCCACCCATTTCTTGACCTCGTGAACCAGCTCGCAGTTTTTATCCAGCTTCTTTTCCTCCGGTAAATGGAAGTAAGTATTGATCCAGTGTGCGATTCCGGCAAGGCCGGAGGTATTCGATACAGCGCACAGAACCGGACGGTTTAAAAACTTTTCTGTATCAAAAATGTTGTAAATCTCTTCGTTTTTCAGCAGACCGTCTGCATGGATACCCGCTCTTGTGACATTGAAGTTCTTACCGACAAACGGCGTCCTGGGCGGGATGTGGTAGGCGATTTCTTTTTCGTAGTATTCTGCCAGCTCGGTGATCACCCTGGTGTCCATGCCGTTTAACGTGCCGCGCAGCTGTGCATATTCGAATACCATCGCTTCCAGAGGCGTATTACCGGTACGTTCGCCGATACCGAACAGCGAGGTGTTGACACCGGAGCAGCCATACAGCCATGCCGTCGAGGAATTGACAACTGCCTTATAGAAATCGTTGTGTCCGTGCCATTCCAACAGCTCGTGGGGAACACCCGCGTGCGTGTGCAGCGCATAGATGATTCCCTGTACGCTTCTCGGGATAACGGCACCCGGATAGTTGACGCCGTAGCCCATCGTATCGCAGGCACGGATTTTGATCGGAATCTGATATTCCTTCATCAGCTTCATCAGCTCCAGGCAAAACGGAACAACATATCCGTAAATATCGGCCCGCGTGATATCCTCCAGGTGGCATCTGGGACTGATTCCCTCTTCCAGGCACTCCTTGATGACGCTCAGGTAATGCTCCATTGCCTGTTTGCGGGTCATTTTCAATTTCATGAAAATGTGATAATCGGAACAGCTGACCAGAATACCGGTTTCCTTCATGCCGATCTCTTTCACCAGCTTGAAGTCCTCCTTGCTCGCGCGAATCCAGCTGGTAATTTCGGGAAATTTATATCCTTTTTCCAGACATTTATACACTGCATCCCGATCTTTTTTACTGTAAAGGAAAAATTCGCTGGCGCGGATCAGACCATTTTCTCCGCCCAGTCGGTGCAGATAGTCATAAATCGTTACAATCTGCTCGGTGGAATAAGGGGCGCGTGACTGCTGACCGTCACGGAACGTCGTATCGGTAATCCAGATGTCCTTTGGCATATCGTGCGGAACGGTACGGTCATTGAATGGAATCTTCGGAATTTCCGAATAAGGGAACATATTCCGGAAAACATTCGGCTTCTTCACGTCATCCAGAATGTACATATGCTCTTCGATCTCGAGCAGGTTCTTGTTCTCATTCATGGTGACCGGACGGTTAGTAAATGTATTGTTCATGATTCCTTCTCCTTCGTTTGCTCGCCGCTTTCTTCCAAGCAGTGTGTTCTGTAATTCAGGTATCATTGTATACAATTATCCAATTTTTGTCAATCCTTCTGAAGCACAAAAAATTTATCCCTTTAACGCTCTGCCTACATGAAGCATTCCCCAGCCCTGCATCCCCCAGTTTTCTCCCAGATCCTGCGCATGGTATAGCAACCGTTCCCGTACCTGTTCGTTTGTCAGATGCGGCTCCTTTTCCCACAAAAGTGCTGCTGCCGCGCTGACTGCCGGAACTGCCATCGAGGTCCCGTTCTTTGCTGTATACGGATGATTTACCGAGCAGAAATGATTTTTCCGATACCAGGCGTTGCAGGAAATGATGCCGCTTCCCGGCGCCACCAGATCCGGTTTTTTCACCCTGCCGTTTGCAGGACCTCTCCCGGAATAAGCGGCGCAGGCATTTTTGTGTCCCGGGGTCTGCCTTCCATCATGACATCCGACCGATACGACGTGCGCCTGCAGACCCATCGCAGAGACAGAATCCGGGGCAGGTCCGTTGTTTCCGGCAGCCACTGCGACGAACAGCCCTGCATTCCATGCTTTTGCAATCCAAGAAAGCAGCTCCTGCTCGAGCGCAGCTTCCCGGATCGAGCCGATCCCGACGGAAATATTCAAAATTCTCGTATGATAAATCCGGCGTGTGTCCAGCACATACCGGATGCCTTCTATCATGGCGGCAACGTTTCCGTCCCCACGTTCGTCCAGCACCTTGCATACTACCAGACGGCAGCCTGGCGCAATTCCGGCATACAGACCGTTGGAGCATTTTCCGTTTCCGCACAGGCAGCCTGCCACATGGGTTCCATGCCCGCTGTCGTCATACGGCTGCTTCTGTCCGCCGACAAAGTCTGCAAATCCTGCGATTCTCCCGGAAAGATCCGGATGCAGCGCGATCCCGGTGTCCAGCACCGCTGCCGTCACACCTTTTCCGGAAAGCCCGTTTACCTCTGCCGCGGTCGCGTGGACAACTCTCTTTACCCTGTTCAAGGCATACGCATCCTTTTTTTCTTTTAGGATATGGAAAGATGGGGGAAGAGGTGTGCTGCATTTATGGAAGGCAGTGAAAATAGAATCCTGCTTCGCAGGATTCTCCACCTGCGGCGGGTCGCGCAAGCGACATAATTCCACTCCGCCAAAGTGCGATCCTCGCGGAGCGTTTTTTATCGTATAGAAACGAAGTTTCCTATACGATAAAAAAGCCGGCCTGCTCGCCGGGCTCCAGTGCACCAGCAAATGATAGGAAAAGTGTTTCAAAAATTTTTCTTCCACGTAAGAAACCTGGACAAGCGTGCGGTCATATCTTAAACCATAACTATCCATTCGGAGGCTCATAACCATGAGTGATTTATCAGCTACCAACTGCGGATGCGGCAATACCTGTCAGAACGGCGGTCTTTTCGGCGGCAACAGTTGCTGCCTCATTCTGATTCTGCTGTTATGCTGCGGCAACAACGGACTCGGAGCAAACAACGGCTGTGGCTGTAACGACGGCTGCAACAACGGCTGTAATTCCCTGATCTGGATTCTGCTACTTCTGGCTTGCTGCGGCAACGGCTGCAGCGGAATCGGCACGAATAACGGCTGCGGATGCAACAATGGCTGTGGATGCTGATTCCATAGGTATCTGAGCGTATCTGGCTCCCATCCCAAAGGGCATTGCTTCCTCCGGGGGTAATGCCCCTTCGCGATGCAAGCGATTTTTCGAGTCCCACAGACGATCTCTGACAGACTGGCAAAAGCAATTCCTTGTTGTCCTATTCTATCTGACTGTTTCATAGGAATAGAATAAACACCGGAAGGAAGCTTTTTAATGAACGTCTGTGAAAACGAAGCTGTCATCGCCTTTGATACGCTCTATACCCAAAACCATATCCAGATTTTAAAAATCCTGCTGCCATATTTTGACCCATATGGTCAAAACCATCTCGCGGTCTGGATCAAATATCTGGAGCTGCGCTACACCCTGGAATATGTTTCCAGGCATCCTTCCCCTCCATACAAAAATCAAACCTCCGGCACATCCTCGCCAGACTTTGCCGTGTTGTTTGAGCAGATCAAAAACTTTTGTTCTCCCCGGGAAAAAGCGCTGTTTGGAGAACTTCTCAACCTGCAGAAAAATCTCGAGATGTTCGAGGAAATGAAAGGAATGATGCAGCTATTCGAAACGTTGCGGGAAAGTGCGCCCGACGTAGACACCGATACTGCGGCAGATGCAGACTGTTTTGGCACGAATCCGGCTGCCGGTTATACGAAAGCAGCTGCAAGAGCTGGCAGCGAAACGGATACTGCCGCCGGGCAGGCAACGTCCGCTTTCGATTCCGCGTCAGCATCTTTGACAGGAACAACTACTTTTCCCGACAATTTCGACCCCATGACTTTTTTGAAGGGCATGCTCTCACCGGAACAGCAGGCGATGTTCGAGGCGTTCCGCGATGGGCTCTAAATACCGCTTTTTCCAGAATATTTTCAAAACGGAGGTTTTTATGACCAGTCAACAAAATAATGATACAAACACCACCTCGGAACCAAACTGGATGAAGGAAGACTGCGTCCAGAGCATTCCAAAAGAAAAGCTGCATTTTTTACAGAAGCTCGTCTTTGAAAGCAGCTCGCTTTCGCAAAAAGAACTACTGCCGTTTTTGATGGCGCTGGGCACAGAAAAGCCGAGAAGCATCGATCAGCTTTTCCGACACGGAAATTTCTTCCATTCTCATGGCGATCCGCAAATATGCAACACCGGAGGAACAGCTGAAAATGAATCAGATCGTCCGCCTGATGGCAAAGAAAATGCCCGGAAAGAGGGAGTAAATCTCCCGCCTTCCGGGCATTTTCAGGAAATCTTCCGTGGTTCAAAATTTGCAGATAACAAAACCTTTTGTGATCCGTCAGTCCTCTGAGCTTTCTGCAGTTTCCGTTTCGCCAACCGCCTCGACATTCTCACCGTCTGCGTCCGCACTTTCTGTCTCGCCATCTGCGCTTTCCAGTGTCTTAGCCGCGCCGTTTTCTATAGGGTCAGTTGCTGCCGTCTCGTCTGCAGAATCTGCCGTTTCCTCTGTCGCCGTTTCGGTCTCCGTCTCGTCGATGAAGTCCTCCGGGTCCTTATCGAAATCCGTCACGATAGTGCTGGAAACGAGGTAAACATTGTCGTCGCCTTCCACTTTGATGTAATACTCAGAAAGCAGATCGCTCTTATTTCCGGCATAAATCACAACCTGTGTTCCATCGGAAAGGACTGCCGTGATTGTCCGGAAAGGCTCCTCCAGTCCGTACTGGGAAAGATCCTCCGGCGCTTCCACAACAGTTTCCGTCGTCGTGATGTTGGCGATTTCATTCAGCAGAGTGTTAACCGTCGATTCCTTAATGGTTTCATCCGGCAGGCTGCTCTCCGTCCAGATGTCGTCTGATTTCACCAGATGAACCTCGTGGTCGCCGGAAATGATCAGCTCCGTCACATCATCCTTATTGAAGCTGGTAACGTCAACGGAAACGGTTTCTTCCTCCGTTTCAAACGTATGATTCCGGATGATAAAATATCCGCCGACGCAGACGATACATAATACAAGTAAAATCAAAATTTGAATTTTCTGTTTTTTCATTTATCTCTTTCTCCTTCTGGCCCAGATGATAATACCGGCTGCCAGCAGACCGATAGGAAGGATGCCCATCAGGAGGATTCCATAGCGGACCGCAGATGCCTGTAGGAACGGTCGCATAGGTGGACGCCATTGATTTGGTCGGGATGGAAATACTTTCGCTCTCTCCTGCCATCGTGCTGATCGCGTTGGTGAACAGCGTCAGGTTGTTATCCATCGTGTACTGGTTTGCCGACTCTGTGAACAGATAGGACGAGCTGTATAAAATCAGCTGTGCTTCTTCGCCGGAAGCAAGTGTTTTCACCGCTTTTACGCCGACAGTAAATGGTCCCTGTGCATCGTCCTCTGTTTTCTTGACGTCGGAGGACTGATTTAAATCGGTCTTGCTGTACGCCTTCTCCGAAGTTGTCAACAGAGTGGTCAGCGTAACGCCATCCTTCTCCTTCGTCAGAATCGGCTGGGCATACGGCATCATGATATAATCATAGCTCTTTCCGTAAACACCGTTCGTCAGGCTGTCGGAGGAAACGTTCGGCAGCAGATAGATCGGATTCTGATACATTCTCGCATTATCCTGCTCCACGATCAGACCGTTCCCGATGGAAAGTCCGAACTCGGAAAGCACCTTTGTCAGGTTCGGCATCTCCTCAGAGAAGCTATCGATATAAGAGGTGGAAATCAGAACCTTTCCGCCGTTGTTTAAGTATGCAATCAGCTTATCGGCATCCTCTGCGTTTAAGTCGTTTGTAGGGGAAAGGATCAGGACTCCATTTGCATCGTCCGGAACACCGTCCTCTGTCAAAAGTGTCAGCTCCGCAAGATCGACATTTTCCTTTTTCACGCCATTCTCAAACGAGCTGTCCAGGCTGGCTTCTCCGTGACCGTTTAATTCATAAACAACGGAGGTGGAATCGCTCGTTACATAGGCGATCGCGCTTGTCAGCTGTCCTTCTGCATCGTAGCCGCTGACAGAGCTGGAATAGTTGCTGTAGTCATAGTCATATTCGTAAATATTGTTGTAATTGATTACCTTAAATCGCTGTGCGGATTCCACGATCATGGAGTTTACGGAAAATGCTGTCGGTATAATCCTTATAAAAATCAGGGGAAACGACAGGATCCTTGTAAACCAGCTTGATGTGATCGGAAAGCTCTGCATAGCTTTTCAGCGTCTGCTGCAGCGTTTCATCCTGGCTGTTCTCCGAATTGATGACATAAATCGTCACATCCTCAGACAGGTTTTTGACGAGATTTTTCGTCGTCTGTGTCAGCGTATATAGCTTCTGGCTCGTTACATCAATCTTCGTATAGCGATCCGGCAGGGCGGAAAATCCGAGGTTTAAGAACACCGCAATCGCTACGACAAGGCGATCATACCGCTGCTGTAAGCGCCGATCTGCAGCGTTTTTACCGAGACCTGATATCTTCTCTTCTGGATCGACTGAACCGTTAAGAATAAAAATACAACGATCAGGGTTACAAAATACAGGACGGATTTCAGATTCAGCGTTCCCTCCACCATAGCGTCCAGACGGTCGGTGAAGTTGTAAGCGTTTAAAATTTTTGTCAGCAGGTTGCCTGTTTGGGAAATCAGTCCGGTAATGGAGGACATTATGTAGCCGACAAATAAAAGGGCAAAGGAAAGCACCGCTGCGATGATCTGACTTTCTGTGATTGAGGAAATAAACAGGCCAATCGCAAGGCAGGTCAGACCAAACAGATAATAAGCCAGCAGCGCCGTATAGCTTTCGCCCATCGGAACGGTTCCGTAGCGGCTTAAAATCAGCGGGAACAGCGCCATCACTGCAACCGGAATGGTAAAGACGGTCGCCATCGCAAGGTATTTGCCCACTACGATTCCTCCGATCGAAACCGGAGAAGTCAAAATCAACTGATCCGTTTTCTGCTTACGCTCCTCTGCCAGCACACGCATGGACAGAATCGGTGTCGATAACAGCAGCAAAAAAAACAGGATACTGGAAAAGCTCTGTCCGACATTGCTGTAGCCGGACAGCAGATTGATTGCAAAAAAGTAAAGTCCGGCAAGGCAGATATGTGCTGCAATAAACAGCCAGCCGGTTACCGTCGTGAAGAATGTTTTTAATTCTCTTTTATAAATCGCTGTCATTGTTTCGTCTCCTCCTCGGGCTTATCGGTCAGCTGCAGGAAGATATCCTCCAGCGATCCCGTCTTTTTCTCCATGCCAAGCAGGGGCATCCGATTCTCTGCCAGCTCATAAAACAGCGGCTCGCGGATATCGCAGTCCGCCTTCTCTGAAACCTGTGCGAGCACGGTTCCGTCTTCTGCTTCTGTCGTCGTAAAGCTTTCTACGCCGTCCAGATTTGACAGCAGTGTCTTTAGCTGCGCTGCAGTTCCCTTTACGCAAAGCTCCAGCTCGCCTGCACCCTTTAGCTTTGCCTGCAGTCCGTCCGGCGTATCGCTTGCAACCAGCTCGCCCTTGGAAATAATCAGGATCTGGTCACACACTGCACTGACTTCGGACAGAATATGCGAACTCAAAATAACTGTATGATCTTTTTTGAGGCTGCGGATCAGCTCACGCATCTCGATCATCTGCCTCGGATCCAGACCGACAGTCGGCTCATCCAGAATAATCGTCTCCGGATCGCCGAGCACTGCCTGTGCCAGACCGACTCTTTGCTTATAACCTTTGGAAAGGTTGTTAATCAGACGCTTCCTGACATCCTCCAGCTGCGCGGTTTTGATCGCCTTTTCGATCTGCGCTGCTCTTTCCTTTCCCGGAATGCGCTTTAATTCTGCTGCAAATTTCAGATATTCCTCAACGGTCATCTCACTGTACAGCGGCGGAATTTCCGGCAGATAACCGATATGTTCCTTTGCCTTTTCCGGCTCTTTGACGATGTCAAAGCCGTCCACCTTTACGGTTCCGGCAGTCGGTGCCAGATATCCTGTAATCATATTCATGGTGGTCGATTTTCCGGCTCCGTTTGGCCCTAAGAATCCGTAGATCTGTCCTTCTTCAATCCGGACATTCAGATCCTTGACCGCATAGTGATCGCCATATTTTTTGACCAGATGCGAAATCTCAATCATAGTGAGATCCTCCCTTTCAAATTTTACACTTTCTTAAGTTTATCGGAATTATGTGTTCATTTCAGGAGGATTCTGTGAGAAAAGTGTGTTTAAAAAATGGAAAAAATGTGTTCTGCACGAGGCGTTTTAGCTGCAGCGACGCAAAAACGGCACAATTTAGCTAAAACGCAGCACGATCCTGATGCAGTGCAATCCCAATCCCGCCCAGAGGTCTTTTTTTCTTTCCTATAAAACAAAAATTCCCGATAGATATGAATCCTTTTCATCCACATCTGTCGGGAATTCTATTTTTAACACAACCGATCTGTGCAGCGCACATCTGCTATTTTTCAGCAGTGCCTGTCCGCTTCAGCAGGCAATCGCGGTTAGCCCTTCTGAACGATATTTACCAGACGTCCGGGAACATAGATTTCCTTGACGATCTGACCGGTCAGCTTGTCTGCTACTGCAGCTTTACCTGCTGCAATCGCATCCTCTTTGGAGATATCTGCAGCGATCTTAATGGTCGCACGAACCTTGCCGTTTACCTGAACTGCGATTTCCACTTCAGACTCTACCGTCTTTGCTTCTTCATAAGTCGGCCAGCTGGTCTGATACAGACGTCCGCCATAGTTCATGATTTGCCACAGCTCCTCTGTCATATGGGGCGCTACAGGGTTTAACAGAATCAGCAGAGTTTTAAACTCATCTCTGGTTACCTTGCCAGCCTTGTAGAAATCATTGATCAGAGACATCATCGCAGCGATTGCAGTGTTATACTTCAAGGTCTCGAAGTCGGAAGAAACCTTCTTGATCGTCTGATGCATCCTGGTTTCCAGCTCCTTGGAATAGCCGGCTTCATCGGTTACAATCTCCTGCAGCTTCCAGACACGCTCCAGGAATCTTCTGCAGCCTTTCACGCCTTCATTGCTCCAGGCAGCGCTCAGTTCGAATGCGCCGATGAACATTTCATAGGTACGCAGGGTATCTGCACCGAACTCGTTGACAAGTATCATCCGGGTTGACAACGTTGCCGCGGGACTTACTCATCTTCTCGCCGTTTTCTCCCAGGATCATGCCGTGAGAGGTTCTCTTCTGGTAAGGCTCCGGACAGGGAACAACCTTTTCGTCATACAGGAAACGATGCCAGAATCTGGAGTACAGAAGATGCAGGGTGGTATGCTCCATGCCGCCGTTGTACCAGTCAACCGGCATCCAGTATTTGAGGGCTTCCGGGCTTGCCAGTGCTTCCGTATTGTGGGGATCGGTATAACGCAGGAAGTACCAGGAAGAACCAGCCCACTGAGGCATGGTATCGGTTTCCCTCTCTGCAGGACCTCCGCAGCAGGGACAGGTTGTCTCTACCCAGCTTCTCATGGCAGCTAACGGAGATTCGCCGTTATCAGTGGGCATATAGCTTTCTACATCGGGCAGCTCCAGCGGAAGCTGATCTTCCGGAAGCGGCACATAGCCACACTTGTCACAGTGAACGATCGGGGTCGGCTCGCCCCCAGTAACGCTGTCTGGAAAATACCCAGTCACGCAGCTTGTAGTTCGTTTTCTGTGTGCCAATGTTTTCTTTTTCGAGATATTCGATGATCGCCTTTTTCGCTTCCGCTACTTCCATGCCGTTTAAGAAGCCGGAGTTTACCAGCTTTCCGGTTGCAACGTCTACAAAAGCAGCCTCGTTTACATCCACCGGACCTTCGGAGCTTTCTACAACCTGAATGATCGGCATGTTGAATTTCTTTGCGAACTCCCAGTCTCTTTCATCATGGGCAGGAACCGCCATGATTGCGCCGGTACCGTAGCTCATCAATACATAGTCGGAAACCCAGATGGGGATTTCTTTTCCGTTGACCGGATTGACTGCGGTCAGACCATCGATCTTTACACCGGTCTTTTCTTTTGCCAACTCGGAACGCTCGAAGTCAGACTTTCTTGCAGCCTGCTCCTGATATGCTTTTTACTTCGTCCAGGTTTTTGATCTCGGATGCAAACTTTTCAATATAAGGGTGCTCCGGGGAAATTACCATATAAGTTACGCCGAACAGAGTATCCGGACGTGTCGTATAAATACGCAGCTTGTCTTCCTTGCCTGCGATCGGGAAATCCACCTCTGCACCGGTAGAACGGCCGATCCAGTTTTTCTGGGAAACCTTGACACGCTCGATGTAATCGACGTGATCCAGACCTTCCAGCAGCTTATCCGCATACTCAGTGATCTTTAACATCCACTGGCTCTTTACCTTACGGATAACTTCTGCGCCGCAGCGTTCGCAGTGGCCATTTACAACCTCTTCGTTTGCAAGTCCCACCTTACAGGAGGTACACCAGTTGATCGGCATCTCCGCTTTGTAAGCCAGTCCCGCTTTAAACAGCTTTAAGAAAATCCACTGAGTCCATTTGTAATATTCCGGATCGGTGGTGTTGATCTCTCTGTGCCAGTCAAAGGAATAGCCTAAGGACTGCAGCTGCTCTTTGAAACGATGAACGTTATTTTTCGTTACGATCTTCGGATGGATGTGATTTTTGATCGCATAGTTCTCGGTCGGAAGTCCGAATGCGTCCCAGCCCATGGGATACAGTACGTTGTAGCCTTCCATTCTTCTCTTACGCGCAACGATATCCAGCGCCGTATACGGGCGGGGATGTCCAACGTGCAGCCCCTGTCCTGACGGATAAGGGAACTCTACCAGCGCATAATACTTCGGTTTGGAATAATCGTCGGATGCGGCAAACGCCTTTTCGTCATCCCAGATTTTCTGCCATTTCTGTTCGATTTCCTTGGGATTATAAACCCGTTCCATGTGTGTCCTCCTGACTTGATTCCGTAAAAAAACAGACCATCTCGCTCTTTCAAAAATAGAGACGAAACAGTCTGGCTCTTCGCGGTACCACTCTACTTCACAGGATCAAAAAATGCCCTGTGCATCTTGTCGTGCGCATAACGGCGCCACCCGCTTTCTGCTACCTTCCATATTTCATACGGCTCTCACAAAAAAGATCGAACTCCAAGACCAGTTCAAAGAATCTTTCTGCTGTCTCGCACCGTCCGGCAGCTCTCTGGATAGAAACAATCCTTTTACTTCTTCTCTTCAACGTCTGTCAAAAGTCTTAAATTTCTGTATTATTGTATCGTTCGCCCTTTCTTTTGTCAAGCCTAAAGTCGGAAAGAAGACCGCCTGCCGGCAATCAGAATACAAAACTCAAAAAACGGCTCCCGGGAAACTCCCGAAAGCCGTTTTGTGCAGATCGTACTGCGGCGGAATGGAAGATGTCGCTTACGCGACTCGCCGCAGCCGGTGCAGGTACCTCGACACATTCTTTTTTATCGTATAGGAAACTTCGTTTCCATACGATAAAAATGCTCCGCGAGGATGCGCACTCGGCGCAGGGGTAGATGGTTGCTAAAGCAACCGCGCCTCGGCGCGAGAATGTGCCAAGGCACATCCTTTTTTATTCTTCGCTGCCTTCTGCAACCTTTGCTGCTCTCGCTGCGATTTCTTTTTCCTGTACGTCTGAGGGAGCCTGCTCATATCTTGCAAACTCATATTCGTATACGCCGCGTCCGCCGGTCATGGAACGGAGATCTGTGCAGTAGCCATACAGATTGGAGGTCGGAACATCCGCTTCAATGATCTGCTTGCCGCCTGCAACGGGCGTCATGCCGAGCACTCTGCCTCGTCTCTTATTTAAATCGCCCATAACGTCGCCGGTATAGGAATCCGGAACGGTTACTTTCAGAGAAGAAATGGGCTCTAACAGAACCGGGCCCGCTTCCATGAAGCCCTTCTTAAACGCCTGGGATGCAGCCATCTTGAACGCCATTTCGGAGGAGTCAACCGGATGATAGGAACCATCATATAAAACAGCCTTTACACCGACAACCGGATATGCTGCCAGAGGACCTTTCTGAACGGCTTCTGCGATACCCTTTTCTACTGCCGGGAAGTAGTTTTTCGGAACTGCGCCGCCGACAACCTCCTGTTCGAATACATAAGGAGCTTCCAGATCGCCGGAGGGCTCAAAACGCATCTTAACGTGACCATACTGACCGTGTCCGCCGGACTGTTTCTTATATTTATATTCAACGTCGGATTTCTTGCGGATCGTCTCGCGGTAAGCAACCTTCGGTTTGGAAAGTTCAATCTTTACTTTATATTCGTTTTCCAGACGGCTTGCAATCACTTCCAGATGCTGCTCACCCATGCCGTAAAGCAGAGTCTGACGGTTCTCGGAATCGTTGACTACGCGCAGCGTCTTATCTTCGTCTGTCAGCTTCTGCAGAGACTGGGAAATCTTATCGATATCCGCCTTGTTAACCGCTTTATAGCGCTTTGCAGTATAAGGCTTGGAATATTCGGTCTTCGCATAAGCAACCGGATTTGCCTTGGTGGAAAGCGTATCACCGGTCTTCGCGCCGGTCAGCTTTGCAAGTGCGCCGAGGTCGCCGGCATGCAGCTCGCTCACTTCGATCGGTTTGTTGCCCTGCATCACATAGCCCAGCTTGCCGATCTTTGTCTCAACATCGCTGTCGCTGTTATACATCGTATCGTCCGTTTTGAGTACACCGGAGCAAACCTTAATCAGGGAATACTTACCGATGAAAGGATCGGAAATCGTCTTATAGATGTATGCGGATTTCGCTTTGGAGAAATCATAATCCGCCTGGAAAATGCCGTTTGTCTTTAAGCTGATGCCTGCGCATATCCGGTCTTCCGGGCTAGGAACGTATTTTACAATATCATCCAGCAGCGTGTAAACGCCCTGGCAGAGGGTGTTGGAGCCCATCGATACGGGAACGATCGAGCCATCAATAACGTTAGTACGCAGCGCTGCACGAATTTCGGATTCGGAGAAAGTCTCGCCGCCAAAATAGCGCTCCATGAACGCTTCGCTCGTTTCTGCAACCGCTTCCATCAGCGTCTCTCTGCAGATCTCAAGATTCGGTCTGTTGTAATCCGGGATCTCGCAGGGAACAACCTCCTTGCCCTGCCAGCGGTTACCGGTTTCGGATACGACGTTGACATAGCCTACGAAGTGCTCGTTTTCACGGATCGGCAGGTTGAACGGTGCGATCTTCTTACCGTATTTTTCTTTCAGATCTTCTACGATCTGACGATAGGGAGGCGTTATCCACGTCCATGTTGGTAACATAGACAAAACGGGGCAGTTTATATTTTTCGCAGAGCTCCCATGCCTTCTCGGTGCCGACTTCAATGCCGGATTTGCCGTTAATTACGATGATGGCAGCGCCTGCAGCCTTTACTGCTTCTTCTACTTCGCCTACAAAGTCAAAATATCCGGGAGTATCCAAAATATTTATCTTCACGCCGTTCCATTCGATGGGAACAACGGAGGTATTAATCGAAATCTGTCTCTTCTGTTCTTCCTTGCCATAATCACTGACGGTATTGCCGTCTGTGACCTTACCCATTCTGGATGTAATGCCAGCCAGATAAGCCATTGCCTCAGTCAGACTGGTTTTGCCCGAACCGCCATGGCCTAACAGAACCACGTTACGGATCTTGTCAGTTGTGTAAATGTTCATCTTCATTCCTCCGTATGTTGCAAATTCTGGGTATTCTGTCAAAGATTTTTAGATGATTAAAATCATTCCCAATTTCCCCATGTGGATATTCTACTAAACTTTCACATTCTTAGCAAGCCTTTTCGTCATTTTGGACATGTTTTTCTTTGACTATCTGAAAATCTTTTCGCCAGTTCTGTAAAAGCTAGACTTTCCCGTGTATTCTTATATAATATTTATACAGGATACAATTGACTTTTCGCACTTTAAAGTGCTATATTACAAGGAGATTTTTCGAAAAGAAGCTACAGAATCAAAGATTTTTCACTCAAGGGAGGACTTTACTTATGATCATTGTAATGAAACCGAAGGCAGCGGATAAAAATATAAAGGCTGTCACACAGTATATTGAAGCAAACGGTCTGACCGCACATCTGTCCCAGGGCGAACAGGTTACGATCATCGGCGTAAGTCGGTGACAAATCCCGTCTTTCCACAGAAAATATTGCACTGCTTGCAGACGTGGACAGAATCGTTCCCGTCACGGAAAGCTATAAGCTCGCAAACCTGAAATTTCATCCGGAGCCGTCTGTCGTAAAGGTCGGCTGCACCTCTATCGGACCGAACACCCGGACGATTATGGCAGGTCCCTGCGCGGTGGAATCCAACGACCAGCTGATGCTGATCGCCGAAGCAGTCAAGAAAAACGGCGCGACCATCCTGCGGGGCGGCACCTATAAGCCCCGCACCTCCCCCTACTCCTTTCAGGGTCTTGAAGAAGAGGGCTTAAAATACATGAAGGAGGCCGGAAAAGCCTCCGATCTGGCGACGATCTGCGAGGTTGTCAGCCTGGAAGCGATCGAAGCAGCAGTCAAATATGTCGATATGATCCAGATCGGTGCCCGCAATATGCAGAATTTCATCTTATTAAAAGAAGCCGGACGTTCCGGTCTTCCGGTTTTATTAAAGCGGGGGTTGTGCGCGACGATTGACGAATGGCTCAATGCCGCAGAATATATTATGGCGGAAGGCAACCCGAATGTGGTATTATGTGAAAGAGGTATCCGTACTTATGAAACTTCCACGAGAAATACATTGGATTTGAGCGCGGTTCCCGTCTTAAAGGAGCGGACACATCTGCCGGTTATTGTAGACCCGTCCCATGCGACAGGTGCTTACCGTTATGTGCCTCCGATGGCAAAAGCTGCCGTTGCCTGCGGCGCGGACGGTCTGATGATCGAGGTGCACAACAATCCTGCCTGCGCTCTTTCTGACGGTCCTCAGTCTTTGAATTTTGAAAAAATTCGCCCGTCTTTCCAAAGAGCTCGATCCGTTCTGGAAGCTTGCGGGCAGAAATTAAGGAGTAAGTTACTGTCATGATTACCTGTGGTTTTGTCGGACTCGGCTTAATCGGCGGTTCCATCGCCAGGGCATTGAAGGCCAACCGGAAGGATATTGTCATCATCGCCTGCGACCCAAACGAAGAAACGTTGAAGCTCGCAACAGAACAGAAAAATTGCGGATGAAGCCTATCCGGCTCCCTGCGACGCGTTTACCGCCTGCGATTATATTTTCCTGTGCGCGCCCGTTTCCCACAACGATGAGAACCTGTTAAAAATTTTATCCTACCGCAAAAAGGACTGTATCCTGACCGATGTCGGGAGCGTCAAGACGCCGATCAATTCGCTGATCCACTCTCTGGGACTAACGGACTGCTTTATCGGCGGACATCCGATGGCGGGCAGCGAGCGAATCGGCTTTGCCAATTCCAAGGCGGGCCTTTTGGAAAACGCCTACTACATTCTCGCTCCCGCGCCGCAGGTTCCCGCTGCGAAAATCGCAGAATTCCAGGGGCTTGTCACCTCCATGGGAGCGATCCCGCTGCAGGTGGAAAGCCAGAAGCATGATTATGTGACCGCTGCTGTCAGCCACCTGCCTCATATCGTTGCTGCCGCCCTCGTCCATCTGGTACAGGATCATGACGATGCTCAGGGACTGATGAAATCCATCGCTGCAGGCGGGTTTAAGGATATCACGCGGATCGCCTCCTCTTCCCCTGTCATGTGGGAGCAGATCTGCATGACCAACACAGTCAATATTTCCAGACTGCTGCAGGATTATATCGACGCCCTTGGCGTCGTTCAAAAAGAGCTGCAGGAACACGATTCTGCCTCGCTCTATACCTTTTTTGACGGTGCACGCACATACCGCGATTCCTTTATTGACGCCGGAAGCGGCCCGATCAAAAAGGATTACTCTATCCGTCTGGATATCCCGGATGAAGCAGGTTCTATCGCCGCCGTCTCCACGCTTTTGGCGCTGAACAACATCAGCATCAAAAATATCGGCATCGTCCATAATCGGGAGGCACAGGAAGGCGTCCTGCGAATTGAATTTTACGAAGAAGATTCGATTACAAAAGCGATTCAGCTGCTGAACAGACGCGGCTATGTAACGCATATCTGAAAAAATTGATAAACGGAAAGGATTTTAATGGTATGATGGAACTGACAGCCAGCAAAGCGCTGCGTGGCGAAGTGACCGTCCCCGGAGATAAATCGATCTCCCACCGCAGCGTGATGTTCGGAGCAATCGCACAGGGAACGACAGAGGTTACGAATTTTTTACAAGGAGCGGACTGTCTTTCAACAATCAGCTGCTTTCAAAAACTCGGCATTGAAATTGAAAATACACCGGAGCGCATTTTAGTACACGGGAAAGGCTTACACGGGCTGTCTGCGCCCTCTGAGGTGTTGGATGCAGGCAATTCCGGAACGACAACCCGGCTGATTTCCGGCATTTTAAGTGGTCAGACCTTTGAAACAACGCTGACCGGGGACGCTTCCATTCAGAAGCGTCCGATGAAACGCATTATGGAGCCGCTTTCTCTGATGGGTGCAAAAATCGAAAGCGTCCGTAAAAATGGCTGCGCGCCGCTTCGCATCACCGGCAGCAGCCTGCACGGGATCACTTATTCCACGCCGGTCGCATCCGCACAAGTCAAGTCCTCGATCCTGCTCGCCGGTCTTTATGCAGATGGTCAGACGAGCGTAACAGAGCCCGCTCTCAGCCGCAACCACACGGAGCTGATGCTTTCCGGTTTCGGCGCAGATATCTGCTCTGACGGACTGACTGCAACGATCACACCAGGAAACGAGCTGTATGCACAACAGATTTTTGTCCCCGGCGATATCTCTTCCGCAGCTTATTTCCTGGCAGCAGGTCTTTTGGTCCCTGGCTCTGAGCTTCTGATCCGCAATGTCGGCATCAATCCTACCCGCGCAGGAATCCTGACCGTGATCCGCGCAATGGGTGGAAATCTGACTGTTTTAAACGAACGTGCCTGCGCAGGGGAACCGGTTGCTGATCTGCTCGTCTCTGCTTCTTCCCTGCATGGAACAACTGTAGAGGGAAATCTGATCCCGGCACTGATCGATGAAATTCCTATGATTGCCGTAATGGCTGCATTTGCCAACGGACAGACTGTGATCCGTGACGCCGCTGAATTAAAGGTCAAGGAATCTGACCGTATTGCCACGGTGACTGCCGGGCTGCGCGCGATGGGCTGTGATATCACGCCTACGGACGACGGTATGATAATCCGTGGAGGAAAAACACTTCACGGCGCAGAAATCGATTCCTATCTCGACCACCGCATTGCCATGAGCTTCGCAGTTGCCGCGCTGGCAGCCGATGGCGTTACTTCTATTAAAGATGCGGATTGTGTCAAAATCAGTTATCCCAACTTCTATGATGATCTGCTGGGTCTGGCGAAGTAAAAATATCGCACCGGCATCGGCATGGTAACGCACCTTCCATAGACAAACAAAACCGGTCTGTGTTTCCTCTCATAAGGATTCCCAGTCCGGTTTTTAATTCATGACAATAGAATGCATAGCAGAGCGTGCATTCTAATTGTTCAGTATCTCAAATTTTCTATGATTTGTGTACAAAAAAAAACACCTGTGCCAGTCACTACTTCCTCTGCATCTGCCAGAGGCGCTGCTCGTCATACCCCCATCCAATCAGCTCTTTTACCTGCTCGTCTGCGGTTTCATCCGGATGGTAATAATGCAGCATATGGATGACGTTCTTTTCCCGTTCATTCGCCGGTTCATATCCAGTTAAAAGCTCTGCCACACGGTCTTTTAATTCAACCGGAGTTTCCCACTGCGGAACCTCCCTGCCCGCCAGCTTACAGAGCAGCCCGCAGGCATAGCCCATTTCATAATTTCCCGTCATCACGGAGGTTTCATGCTGCGATTTGATTATCACTGACATTCTTGCAAGATCAGGTACCATAACTTACTCTGCCGGGCATTCCCGGCTTCCTTTCTTTTTTCTGCGGTCTGTCAGGGCAAGCAACGCGCCCGGGACCAATGGAATAATGTTGACCGCACACCGCAGCAGGATCATGGCTGCACCTGCTTCTGCCGCTCCTACGATCTTTGTGGAAAAACATCAGAAAAACAAAGTCCAGAGAACCCAGCCCTGCGGGCGTCGGAATTACACCCGCCAGCATCTGTGCCGCGGCTGTAATGCACACAATCTGCCAGAGGGAAACCGGAAGGTCTGCCGACAACACAAACCAGGGAACCAGATACCAGCAGGTCAGCTTTGCAAAATCGCACAGAAAAATACCTCCTGCCGTTCGCGGCGAATGCTTTAACAATCGGAGCGATTCCTCCTGCATGGAATCAATCTGCGCTTTCATTTTATCCCGTTTATCCTGCCATTTCCCATGACACAGCCGTTCTGCAATCAAAAATCCCCAATTGGAAAACGGCGGGCATGCCGTTACCAGAAGCAGCGCTGCGGTAATCAGCGCTGTCAAACCGATTCCCGCTGCCAGAAACGCCGTATAGCCGGAGACGCTTTCATCCTTCGCAAACAGCAGACAGAGAAAGCCAATCAAACCATACAGCGTAATCGATACTTTATGGAAAATATATTGCACCATGGACAGCCCTGCCCCGCGTGCAAGCGGAAGCCCGTCCCGGTTCATTTCATACATCTGTGCGACCCCGCCTCCGCTTCCAAGGGTTGTCGTCCGAAAAAAGCTGCATACAAACGAACATCTCACGCCCTGCATCCAGGAATAATGCTTTACAGACTGCCGCATCAAAAGCCAGATGATCGTTCCTTCCCAGACCAGATAGGTCAACGATAGCACAATAATTATAAAGATCGTCCAGTCAGGCAATTTGCGGATTTTTTCCGCCGCCTGCGCCAGAAAATTTCTTTCATACCAGCAGGCAAAGAAAATCAATCCAAATACCAGGACATATTTCAGCCAGCTCTTCTTTTTTCCCTGTTTCAAGGCAAATTCAGCTCCTTTTATGCTTTCATCCCGTCTAGCATAACGCTGAACCCCCATTTTGTCACTGGACAATTTTTTCGCTTCGGGTAATAATTCCGTTTAAAACTCGATTCCCTTCCGCGCCGGAATCTGTTTCTGGTACGGATGACGCACCCCGTGGATTTCGCTCACATAGTCCGCCGCCTCCAAAAATACCGGATCAGGATTTCGTCCGGTCAGCACCAGCTCCAGCGTCGCCGGTTTTTTCAAAATAAAATCTTTTGCCGCTTCTTTGTCGAGCAGTCCATGCGCATACGCCGCCTGAAATTCATCGAAAATCAGCACGTCGATTTCTCCGCTTTTTGCCATGGAAATCGCCTCCTGCAGCATCTGATTGTGACACACGGTGATCTCCTTTTTGTCCTGCTCCGTCATGGAAAAGGTAAATCCCCAGTTCTTGTCGCAGCGCACCAGGCTGATCTGCGGAATTTGCGCAAGAGACGCAAGCTCCCCCGTTTCTGTTCCCTTTAAAAACTGCACAATATGCACGCGTAGACCGCAGCCTGCCGCCCGTAGTGCAAGCCCCAGCGCCGCTGTCGTCTTTCCTTTTCCGTCGCCGCAGTAAATTTCCAGCAGCCCCTGCTGCAGATGCATCCGCGGTGACTTTGATTGCTGACCGGAGGTCTGCTGTTCTGTATCTTGTTCCATCACTGAAATTCCTCTTTATTTTCTCACGATTACTTCTTTTATTATATATGGAACAGAGCGACATGACAATCGTTATCTATTTTCTAATCAGAAAAGACATGCTGTTCAGAAGCCCCTCGGAACCACCATTAACAGACAGCTGTTTTATGTGAATGCTGCGCAATGCTCTTCCAGAACCGCGTGAAGTGCTGTCGCACTGCTGGTATGTACACGTGCTACCGGAATCTGATTCTTCTTCGCTTCCTGCGTCACGCTGATGACCATTTTGTGGGAAACTGTGCTGATGAACAAAATCAGCAAATCCGGGCAACCGATCTTCTTTTTCAAGGAACCGTTTTCCTTTGCGAAAACCTTCGCCTTACAGCCATGCTCCTTGCAGATATTTTCATACTGTGTTACCATTCTCTCATTTCCGCCGATAATTACAACACTCATGCCGTTACCCCTTTATTTTCTGCACTGAAACGGTGCATTGGTTTTATTAGGTTAGTATTGACTAACTTAAGTTACATAATACCATGCCGGTTCATAAAATGCACGCTTTTTTTACATTCAGTGCAAATATTTCTCCAGCCGCCTTTTCTCCACCTTCGTCGAAACGACATGGGAAACTGCCGCAACCGGATGATAGAGCATCATTCTGGGGCCGGAAAAGCGCATCACCTCACGGATTTTCTCCCGCATTTGCGGTTTGTAGCAATGCACTCTGCAGTTCGAGCAGAATGTCTTCGTTTCCATAAACGGACAATGATCGCTTCTGGACTCTGCATAGCTTTTCAGTTCAGTACATTCGCTGCAGAGTCCGCCTTTGGTGTGGTGCTTCTTTCTGCAGTACAGCGCGATCATCTCCGACACCATCTTCTTTTCCTTTTCCCGCTTCTGGGCTGTTCGATCCATATTCGTAACCTCTCTTGTTTTTATCCTCTAGGTCGGGCAACGTCCGTTCTCCCTCTCGGGTCACCTGCAAGTTCTGCCTGGAGGCAAGTATGTCAGCTCATTCGCCTGTTTTCTGCATAGCAGCCGCAATCAGCTCATCCGCCCGTTTTCCGCGCTGTAGACACAGTCTGCAATCCGCATCGTTGATTCCCGATGGGATACCAGCACGACCGTTTTATCCTTCTGCTCTTCTTTCAGTGCCTTTAAAATCACGCCCTCGTTGAGGCTGTCCAGGTTGCTGGTCGGCTCGTCCAAAAGCATTAGATCGGCGTCATGCAAAAATGCCCTCGCAAGTCCGATTCGCTGCCGCTCTCCGCCGGAAAGCGTATCGCCAAGCTCCCCGACCGCCGTTTCGTAGCCCTTTGGCAGACTCAGAATAAAGTCGTGGAGCGACGCTTTTTTGCAGGCGTTCTCGATTTCCTCCATCGAAGCGTCCGGCTTTGCAACGCGGACATTGTTGGTGATGCTGTCATGGAACAGCTGCGTTTCCTGCGTCATATAGCTCTCCATCCGCCGCAGGTCTGTCGTATTGACGGTATCAATCGATTTTTCGGAAATCTGAATCGTTCCGGCGTCCGTCTGCCAGAAACGCATCAGCAGTTTTAAAAACGTAGACTTTCCGCTGCCGCTTTTTCCGATCACACCGATGATCTGATTTTTGGGGATTTCCATCGAAAAATCGGACAAAATCGGCTCTTTTTTCATAGGAAAAATCGACGTGCTCTGCCTTTGCCCCTTCAAAGGAAGGCGTCGGCTGCCGTCCGGTCACTTCTTCGATTACAGGCTCTTCTTCCAGAATATCCAACACTCGATTGCCAGCCGCAAATGTGTTCTGCAGCGTGCTGCCCAGATTTGCCAGCGCAGTAACCGGGCCGAAAGAGCTCATCAACGCAATTACGGCAAGCAGCGCAAAGAAAAGTCCAGCGTCCCGTTTTTGCACATCAGACCAGCTGCCAGCAGCATAACTGTGTCAGACAGCAGAATCACTGCGCCTGTCAAACCGGTATTTTTGCCGGCGACGGATTTTAAGTGCGCTTCCTGCTCCATCAGGCGGTCGGTTCGGCGGTTCATCTCTTCCAGACGCTTTTCTCCCTGACGGTACTGCAAAATCTCCGGCAGACCGCGCAGGCTGTCCAGAACGAAGCTGCTCAACTCCCCCCGCCTGTGTCCGAAGCTGCATGCCATCATTTTTGCTCTGTTTCGAAATAAAAAGCGGAATTGCAATGCCCACAAGCAGATAGGCAAGCAGCGCAAGGATTCCAAGCTGCCATGCGAAATGCCCGATATAGCAGATCATCACGATCGTCATCAAAAACGCAATCGCCACAGGAGAAATCGTATGGGCATAAAATACTTCCAGAAGTTCAATATCAGACGTAATTATAGAAATCAGGTTTCCCTTATCCCGTCCTTCCAGCTTTGCCGGGCAAAGCCTGCGCAGCGCTGCAAACACCTTGCTGCGGATCAGCGCAAGCAGGCGAAACGCGATGTAATGATTGCACGCCTGCTCGGCATAGCGCAAAATTCCGCGAAAAAACGCCAAAAGTCCCGCCACAATCAAAGCGGTCTTCATGCCGACTCCCGCATACGAGCCGACCGCATCCAAAATGGCATATCCACCCAAAATAGTCAGAAACGTCGCCGCAAGGTGTCCGGCAAGTCCCATCAGAATCGCCGCCAGCATAAAGCCGGTCAGCGGACGCACCAGAACAATCAGTTTCCGGCAAACTGCAGCATTCGATCTCTTTTTCATGCCTGCGCACCTCCTTTTCCATATTGCTCCAGCTCCTGCTGTGCATTCCATAACTTTTGATAAACGCTGCCTTCTGTAAGCAGGCTCTCATGTGTCCCGGACTGGACGATCCGACCCTGCCCGAGCACATAAATCCGCCCTGCCTTCGTGACATTTGCCAGACGGTGTGAAATCATCAGAACCGTCTTTGTTTCCGACAGCTCATAAATCTGTGCGATAATGGCGTCTTCACTCTCTGCGTCCACGTTGGAGGTCGCTTCGTCGAAAATATAAACATCACTGTCGCATAAAAGCGCCCTTGCAAGCGCCAGACGCTGTCTCTGGCCGCCGGAAAGATTCGACGCCTTTTCGGTCAATTCGGAGGAAAGTCCCTTTTCTTCCTGCAAAAAAAGCGTCCAGCCGGACTTTTTTCGCAGTGCCTCCCAGAGTTCTTCGTCAGAAGCGTCCGGTTTGCCCATCAGCAGGTTGTCCCGCACGGTTCCCTTGAATAAATAGCTGTCATGGCCGATATACATCATATGGGGCATCCGCTCTTTTTCCGGGATTTGAGAAACTGGCACGCCGCCGATCGTAATCCTGCCGTCGGATACCCGATGCTGTCCCATCACCAGCGAAGCGATGGTCGATTTGCCGCAGCCGCTCTCTCCGACAAGGGCAGTCAGTTGATTCTTTTTGCCCTGCAGGCTCACATCCTGCAGCACTATTCTTTTCTTTATCGTAAGAAAAGCTTACATGTTCCAGGCAAAGATCCCCGGCACAGAACCTTTCCGGCGTTCCTTCTATTTTTGCTTTCGGAAGCTCCAACAGACGAAAAATCTTATCGCTTGCCGCCATACCGTTCATCGCAATATGGAAAAAGCTGCCGAGCTGGCGCATCGGAATAAAGAAGTCCGCTGCGATCAGCACGATAAACAGACATCCGGAAAGCGACACCTTTCCCGCCGCCAGCTGCGTCACCGCAACTGCCATTCCGGCTGCAGCAACTCCATAGGCAACCAGATCCATAATCGTGATGGAGTTGAGCTGCATCGTCAGCACCTTCATCGTAATTTTGCGGAACTGCTCGGATTCCCGATCCATCTGCTCCTGTTTCCAGCCATCCGATTCATATATTTTCAGTGCAGTCAGTCCCTGCAGATTTTCCAAAAACGTATCACCGAGGCTGGTGTACTGCCCCCAATATTTCGATAACAGCTTTTTGGCAAAGGTCTGCACTGCTGCAATCGCCGCTGGAATGAGCGGGACGCAGGCAAACAGTACGATCGCCGCCGGCACGTTCACAAACAACAGTACGACAAACAGCGTAAGCGGAGCCAGCATACTGTAAAAAAATTGCGGCAAATACGCACCGAAATACGTTTCCAGCTGATCGACGCCCTCTACAGCAACCTGTACTACCTCAGACGTTACTGCCTGTTCCCGATAGGAAACGCCCAACGCCAGCAGCTTTTGATAAATCATGCTGCGCAGCTTCTTTTTGACTTCCCGTGCGGACAGAAAAGACATTTTTGCAGAAAGCCGCAGCATAAAAAAACGCAGAATCGCCGCTGCCGCCATGATCAGCGCGGTGACTGCAATTGCATCTGTATTTGCTTTCTTTTGAAATAAGGTACCAAACAGCCGTGCAAGGGCTGCAATCATTGTGATATTGGCGATCAGACACACCCACTGGGCAACGACGTTTCCGGCAATGTATCTTTTGCTTTCTTCCACGCTGCTAATCAGCCTTTTATCCATCATCGATAGTTCCTCCTGATTCTTATACTTACATTTGTTAGACACAACAAACTGAATGTTACCATAAAACAGCTTCTTTTGCGAGCAATATTTCTGTTTCTTCCAATATGAGGCATTCCTGCCGCTTTTGCGAAATCGTCAAAATGAATAGCGAACTGTAAAAAAAACATCTGCGAGTTCAGGAATTGTTTATATTTTTTTAGTTGATTTTAGTTTTTAAATATGTATAATATATAAATGAAGCGGATTTGTTCCTTTTTTGAAACAATCTGCCAGAACCTGCAATGCAGGAAATGTAAGGAAAGGAAAGAGGTTAATACAAATGGCTGTAATCGATTTAAGCAAGTATGGTATTACCGGAACTACCGAGGTTGTCTACAATCCTTCTTATGAAGTATTATTCGAAGAAGAGACCAAACCCGGACTGGAAGGTTATGAAAAGGGACAGGTCAGCGAGCTGGGTGCTGTAAACGTTATGACAGGTATCTACACCGGACGTTCTCCCAAAGACAAATTCATCGTTGTTGATGAAAATTCCAAGGATACTGTATGGTGGACATCTGACGAATACAAGAATGATAACCACCCCGCTACCCAGGAAGCATGGCAGGCAGTCAAGGAACTCGCTCAGAAAGAACTTTCCAATAAGAAACTGTACGTTGTGGATGCATTTTGCGGTGCAAACAAAGATACCCGTATGGCAATCCGTTTCATCGTTGAAGTAGCATGGCAGGCACATTTCGTAACCAACATGTTCATCAAGCCCACTGCGGAAGAGCTTGAGAACTTCGAGCCCGATTTCGTTGTTTACAACGCTTCCAAGGCTAAAGTTGAAAACTACAAGGAACTCGGCTTAAACTCCGAGACCGCTGTTATGTTCAATATCACAAGCCGCGAGCAGGTTATCATCAATACCTGGTACGGCGGTGAAATGAAGAAAGGTATGTTCTCCATGATGAACTACTTTCTGCCGTTAAAGGGCATCGCTTCCATGCACTGCTCCCGCTAACACAGATAAGAACGGCGAGAACACCGCTATCTTCTTCGGTCTGTCCGGTACCGGTAAGACCACCCTGTCTACAGATCCCAAGCGTCTGCTGATCGGCGATGACGAGCACGGCTGGGACGACAATGGCGTATTCAACTTCGAAGGCGGCTGCTACGCTAAGGTTATCAACCTGGACAAGGAGTCCGAACCCGACATCTACAATGCGATCAAACGCAACGCTCTGCTTGAGAACGTTACTCTGGATGCAGAAGGCAAGATCGATTTCGCGGATAAGAGCGTAACCGAGAACACCCGTGTATCCTACCCGATCAATCATATTCAGAACATCGTACGTCCGATCTCTTCTGCTCCCGCAGCGAAGAACGTTATCTTCCTGTCTGCAGATGCGTTCGGCGTACTGCCTCCGGTATCTATTCTGACACCTGAGCAGACTCAGTATTACTTCCTGTCCGGTTTCACAGCTAAGCTGGCTGGTACAGAGCGCGGCATCACAGAGCCTACTCCTACCTTCTCCGCTTGCTTCGGTCAGGCATTCCTGGAACTGCATCCTACCAAGTATGCACAGGAACTGGTTAAGAAGATGAAAATGAGCGGCGCTAAGGCTTATCTGGTAAATACCGGATGGAACGGCACCGGCAAGCGTATCTCCATCAAAGATACCCGTGGTATCATCGATGCGATCTTAAGCGGCGCTATCCTGACAGCTCCTACCAAGAAGATTCCTTACTTCAACTTCGAAGTTCCCACCGAGCTGCCCGGCGTAGATCCTGCTATTCTGGATCCTCGCGACACCTATGCTGATGCTTCCGCATGGGAAGAAAAAGCAAAAGACCTGGCTGCAAGATTCAATAAGAACTTTGCAAAATACGAGGGCAACGAAGCTGGTAAGGCTCTGGTTGCTGCAGGTCCTCAGCTGTAATCAGCACTTGCAACATATTGACCTTTTGAAAAGGAGATGCGAAACTGCATCTTTTTTTATAGAAACTTTTTATACGATAAAAACGCCCGCGAGGATCGCTCTTCCTCTCAGGCACAGATTCTTTTTTTGCTTTTATCAGATTTTGCTTTTTATCGATTTTTCTTGCAATTTCTTCCAATTTATCTTATGATAAAAAACGTGCGTTTTTATAAAAATTTAATGATTTATATATTCTTTTTTTATCATTCGAATATATCTTCTAAAATCGTACACTCTACCGTTTCTTATTTTACTCAAAGGAAGGAACTTTCCATATGGAAAAATTAAAACCGAAGCTGTTTTCTGTCATGAAAACCTACACCCGTGAGCAGTTTGTCAAAGATGTGGTTGCCGGCATTATCGTTGCAATCATCGCTCTTCCGTTGTCCATCGCCCTCGCCCTTGCCTCCGGCGTCACACCGGAAAAAGGCATCTACACTGCGATCACAGCAGGCTTTGTCATCTCTTTTCTGGGCGGAAGCCGCGTCCAGATCGCAGGTCCGACTGCAGCATTTGCAACGATCGTCGCCGGAATTGTTGCAAAAAACGGCATGGACGGACTGATTATCGCTACTCTGCTGGCAGGCGTGATCCTGATCCTGATGGGTCTGCTGCGCCTCGGCAACCTCATTAAGTTTATTCCATATACGATCACAACCGGCTTTACCTCCGGTATCGCTGTAACGATTTTTATCGGTCAGATCAAGGATTTTCTCGGTCTGAGCATCGTTACCGATGAACCGCTGATTGAAACGATAGATAAATTAAAGGCTGTTTTCGTCTTTATCGGCACGCTGAACGTACAAGCGCTGCTTGTTGGCGTTCTCAGCCTCGCTATCCTGATTTTCTGGCCGATGCTTCCCGGCTTTTTAAAACGGATTCCCGCTTCCCTGATCGCCGTAATTGCTGGCAGTGCTGCGGTAGCTGGTCTGCATCTGAACGTCAATACGATAGGGGATCTGTATGAAATTTCTAATAAGCTGCCGGCGATTTCGCTTCCGGCGTTCTCCCTGACAACCGTTCAGAACGTCCTGCCAGACGCGCCTTTACGATCGCGATTTTAGCAGCAATCGAGTCCCTGCTCTCCTGTGTCGTTGCGGACAGCATGGTAAACAGCCGTCACCGCTCCAATATGGAACTGATCGCACAGGGTGCCGGAAACATCACCTCTGCGCTGTTCGGCGGCATCCCCGCCACCGGAGCCATCGCCAGAACCGCCGCAAACATCAAAAACGGCGGTCGCACTCCGATCGCCGGAATGGTGCATTCTGTTGTCCTTCTGCTGATCCTGGTTGTCCTGATGCCCTACGCTGCCCTGATTCCTATGCCGGTTATCGCAGCGATCCTGTTTATGGTTGCCTATAATATGTGCGACATCAAAACCTTTGTCAACCTCTGCAAAACCTCTCCGAAGAGCGATATTATCGTTTTGGTCAGCACCTTTGTTCTGACGGTCGTATTCGATCTTGTCGTTGCCATCGAGGTCGGCATCCTGCTCGCTGCGATTCTGTTTATGAAACGTATGAGCGACGTTACAGAAGTAGAAGGCTGGAAATATGTCGATGAGGACGACGATGCGGACAGCCTTGCCCTGCGCGTTGTACCCAGATCACATTACAGTTTATGAAATCAGTGGTCCCCCTCTTTTTCGGCGCTGCGGATAAGATTCTGAAAATCACCCTCGACGAAAAGCGCCGCTGTCTCGTCCTTCGTATGAGAAGTGTCAGCGCCATCGACGCGACCGCCATGCATAACCTTGAAAAGCTCTACGAGGACTGTCAGAAAAAAGGGCATTCAGCTGATTTTCTCCCATGTCAACGAACAGCCCAGGCGTGTCATGGAAAAAACCGGCTTTATCGAAAAAGTCGGTGCCGACAACTTCTGTGCTCATATTGATGACGCCCTAAAGCGCGCCGAGCAGCTGTAGCTTGTGCAAAAGCAGCTCATCACTGTTCTGATAAAAATCGCATTTTGAATACATCCGCCGCAGAGTTCTGACTTTTGCGGCGGATTTTTATAAAAATTTAATTTTTCTCTTGAAAAATATCACATTTGCGTATATCATATTGCCCATAGGCAATTTCGAAATGAAGTTTGCAGGAAAAGACATTTTGTCTACCGAAGGAGTAAAACTCTCAGGTGCTGTAGTTTGCAGCGCAACTGTAAATGGATCGACTCTCTGGAGACACCCGGATCAGCCGGGGGCCGAAGGTGCAACATACGAATTTCTCGTATGAATCTCTCAGGTAAAAGGACAGAGAAGATATTACGCAAGTATTCTGTATCTTCCTGAGACTGACGCAAAAGGATTTCTTTTTGGTGCAGTCTCTTTTTATTCGCAGCATAGAATATTCGCAATCTTATATTCTATCATGCTTTGAACGATATCTGTCTGCGCAGCGGATATTTCGTTTTTCCGGCGAATAAACCAGCACACTGCCCTTTCTATTTGGCACACTGCCCTTTCTATTTTCACGAGTGATTCCAAATCTCTTCTTTCATTTCGAAACGCTTTCCTTACGCATAGCATAGCATAGCGTAGCATGGCATCAGAAAGACATCTGCGGCCAAAAATCTGTTGTAACAAAGAATATCTGTTGCAGCAAAAAATAAGAAAGGGATCGAATACCATGTGGAATTCTATCAATCAAGCTCTGAATATAATCGACAACTTTGTCTGGGGTGTACCGTTGATGGTACTGATTATCGCCGGCGGACTGCTTTTGACCATCCGCCTCGGTCTGCTCCAGATTCGTAAGCTTCCCCTTGCACTGAAATGGATGCTTCAAAATGAGGAAGGCGGAAAAGGTGAAATTTCCAGCTTCTCCGCACTCTGTACCGCACTGAGTGCAACGATCGGTACCGGAAATATCGTCGGTGTCGCAACGGCGGTTTGTGCAGGCGGTCCCGGTGCTCTGTTCTGGATGGTTGTAGCAGCATTTCTCGGCATGGCAACCAAATACTCCGAAGGTCTGCTGGCAGTCAAATACCGTACCGTTGCTGAAGACGGACACAGCCTCGGCGGTCCCTTCTACTATATTGAACTCGGCATGGGCAAAAATTTTAAATGGCTCGCAAAGATTTTCGCCTTCTTCGGCGTCTGTGTCGGTCTCTTCGGCATTGGTACCTTCAGCCAGGTCAATGGTATTTCCAGTGCAGTACATGGTTTCTTTGATCCAAACGATGCCTTTACTGTAAAAATTCTGCCGTTCCTTGGCGAATATTCCTGGTCCGTTGTCATTGCTTCCCTGATTCTCTCCTTCTGCGTCGCAGCTGTTTTGATCGGCGGCGTCAAGAGAATTGCAAGCGTCAGCCAGATCATCGTTCCCTTCATGGCAGTCATCTATTTTGTATTCGCAGTGATCCTGATCTGCTGCAACATCACCAAAGTGCCTGCAGCATTTGCAACCATCGTAACCGCAGCATTTTCTCCAAAAGCGATTACCGGCGGTGCAGTCGGTAGCATGCTCATCGCAATGCAGAAGGGTGTTGCCCGCGGCATCTTCTCCAATGAAGCCGGTCTGGGAAGCGCGCCCATCGCTGCAGCTGCTGCACAGACGAACTCCCCTGTCCGTCAGGGTCTTGTCAGCATGACTGGTACCTTTATCGATACGATCATCATCTGTACCTTAACCGGTCTTTCCATTGTTCTGACCGGTGCATGGCAGGTAGAAGGTCTGGAAGGTGTTCAGGTTACAACCTATGCATTCCAGCATGGTCTTCCGTTTCCTGCACACAGTTTTCTTCCTTTATCCTGATGCTCTGCCTTGTATTCTTCGCCTTTACAACAATCCTTGGCTGGGATTACTACAGTGAACGCTGCCTGGAATATTTAAGCGGCGGCAATATGAAGCACGTTAAGATCTTTCGGTGGATCTACATTCTGGCTGTCTTTATCGGACCTTACATGACGGTGAGCGCTGTCTGGACCATCGCTGATATCTTCAACGGTCTGATGGCTATCCCGAACATGATCGCGTTGTTCGCATTGAGCGGTGTCATTGTAAAAGAAACCAGAGCATTCTTCCAGCACGCAAAGAAGAGGCACTCGCAGAGCACCGTTCTTTTGAAGAAGTGTGTGAGGAGAATTTAAACGAAGAAGAAGCGCCCGCGAACTAAAACTATTATCCAAGACCCCCCCTGGTTGGTCTTTGGTTCGGGTTTTTATGCCCTTTGCGACTGACCTGATCGGGTTTTTCGGCAACCATCTACCCCTGCGCCGAGTGCGCATTGGTTTTTATTTCATTTAAAAAACAGCCGCACCCGGATGATTTCTCATCTGTGATGCGGCTGTTTTATTATCAGCAGCATGTACGCAAAGCACATTCTGCTGTATACGTCTTGCGGCGCTCTTTATTCATGACAATAGAATGCTCGCAGAGCGTGCATTCTATTGTTGATTTTTGAAGTCGGGAAATTATTCGCCCTTCTCCAGAGCCAGAGTCTTGGTTGTGATATCACAAACCTCTGCAGGTCCGTAGTACTGGATTGCACCCGGATATACATAGCAGGTGTTCTCAGACCACTCTTCTCTGTGTGCCTCGAAGTATTTGAAGGGCTTGCCATCCAGCTCAACCAGAGCCTTACGGATAACAGGCTTGTCTTCGCCATGTCTTCTCTCCATGTTCATCATCTTGGTGATGGGCATACCGCCTGCAACCCACTCAGCTGCCGGTTTGGACAGGTTGGAAACCTTGGAAAGGTAACCATTGTAACCATACTGGATCAGCATGAATGCATTGTAACCTAAGGAGTAGCAGTAATCGGAATCGAAGTTGGAAGGGAATGCACATCTTCCTTCGTAACCGAAGAAATGATGCAGTGCATTAAACTTACCGTTGTATGTGCCTGCAGCCTTTCTCTCAGCCAGCTTGTCAGCTACCAGAGCGGAGAACAGCTTCTCGGACTCGATCAGGGAAACCTGTACGTTGCCGTGAGGATCTCTCTCCAGGAACAGCTGCTGCTGAATGCCTTCCGGCAGGATTGCGAATACAGCCATGGATTCTTTAGACAGACCGTTTTCGATGAACGCATATTTTTCTTTCCAGGTAGGAAGTGCATTGAACGCATCTGCCTTGCTGCCTGCTAACAGCTCGTTGATCTCAGCGATCAGTGCGGAGAACTCGGGAACGAATTCTACAACGCCTTCAGGGATGATTGCAACACCGAAGTTCATGCCCTTTGCTGCTCTCTTTGCTACAGAATCAGCGATGTAGTCAGCGATCTGGGACAGGGACATCTTCTTTGCTGCAACTTCTTCGGAAATCAGGCAGATGTTCGGCTGGGTTTCCAGTGCGCACTCCAGAGCAACATGGGAAGCGCTGCGGCCCATAACCTTAATGAAGTGCCAATATTTCTTAGCGGAGTTTGCATCTCTTTCGATGTTACCGATTACTTCGCTGTAGGTCTTTGCAGCGGTATCGAAACCAAAAGAGCACTCGATATCTTCATTCTTTAAGTCGCCGTCGATGGTCTTCGGGCAGCCGATTACCTGTACGCCGGTGTTGTTTGCAGCGAAGTACTCAGCCAGTACAGCTGCGTTTGTGTTGGAATCATCGCCACCGATGATAACGATTGCGGTGATGCCATGCTTCTTGCAGACTTCAGCAGCGATTGCGAACTGTTCCTGAGTCTCCAGTTTGGTTCTGCCGGAACCGATGATATCGAAACCGCCGGTGTTTCTGTATGCATTGATATACTCGTCATCAAAAACAAGATAATCGTCTTCGATCAGACCGCTCGGACCGTTCTTGAAGCCGTACAGTACGTTCTCCGGGTTGGTTGCCTTTAATGCATCGTATAAACCGCAGATAACGTTGTGTCCGCCAGGAGCCTGTCCGCCGGAAAGGATAACGCCTACAACCTGCTTCTTCGCAACGGAAGTGTTCGCACCTTTCTGGAAAGTGATCTCCTTTTTACCGTAGGTATTGGGGAACAGCGCTTTGATCTTCTCCTGATCTGCAACGCTCTGAGTCTCTTCGCCTTCCTTAACGCAGATATCTGCAATGCCGTGTCTCAGCATGCCGGGAAGCTTCGGAGCATACTCATATCTGGCTTTCTGTAAAGCTGAAATTTCCATAATCATTCTCCTTCTTGTATTTCTACAGCATTTTTTTCATTCATAGTTGATTATAAGCTATTTTTTTTCAAAAAGTAAACAGTTAAGATGCCCAGTATTTTTCAAATCTTCCCTATCATCTTTTTCTAAAAAATATGGTGTTCCAAATGTTAATTATCATTTTAAAAATTATCCAACTCTGCTTCTGAAGAATCATAGTTTATATCACTGTAAATAATTCCCAATTCTATTTCATAATTTTCAGATACTGTCACCAGACGAATATGTGTTGTTTCTGTTTCCCAATCATAAAAAAATAAGCCGTATATCCATATTCCAGTGCCTGACCTTCTCCTACTAATTCAATCTGTGAGTCTTTCACATATTTTGTCATACCGCTTTCTGGCTCAGGATCTCCATATTTTTTTTCTCAATTGTTCCTTATACAGATTCATCAATTCAATATACTTGACCGCCTGTTGTCAAGTTTTCATTCAGTCTATATAAACCGCTATATAATTTTTCATTTTCAAACAAATAAGTAACATCAACTTCATGCCCGCATAATATGCCATCATATCCCAACTGATCTGCTTCATCCCACCATAACTGGTTTCCATCTTCACTTTTCTTCACATCTTTTACGCTATCTCCCCAACATGATTTTCTAAAATCATACTTTTCCTGCTTTACATATTCTGTGGTTGTTTCCTCAGATTCTGGAACAATAGTTTCTTCTGTAGACATTTCCTTTGTTTTATATTCTGTTGCATTACTGTTTTCACTTTCTGAAACAGTTTCTACAGATATATTTGCTTGTTTATCCATAGATGTGCTTGTACATGCAGATACGCTGAACGTTCCTAACAGCAACATTATAATTCCAATTACTACTTTGTTCTTCATTTTGCCCCCACATTTTTTCCTACTTTTTACTACTTATTGCTATTTCAATATACCATTGGAAGAAATTTAATACAATAGAAAAAGTAGTAAAAAGGAGAAAAAGTATGAAAAGAAAAGCCATATAAAATAAAAGTCTCCATTTCGCTCGATGAAGATCTGATAGAAAAAATCAAAAACCTTGCAGAACAAGATGATCGAAATTTCAGTTCCTATATCAATAAAGTATTAAAAAGAACACGTCCAGCAAACGGGCTCAACTAATTTTTTTCTGCAAAAAAAATAATATACTTTTCTTTCAAGTAAAAAGCATGCAGCCAAATTTTCTTCAAAAATGATTGCATGCTTTTCATTATTTTAGCCTATTATTTAATTTTGCAAATCACCATTTGTGTCGCCACGGAGGTATCATCATTTTTTTCCCCACGAAATCTCCATTTTCTCGTGAAATGACGTGATTTTACGTGACATTTCGTGAAATACACCATATTCTGTTCATTTCTGGAACCCGCACAAAATACGTTAAATCCTCACGTTTTGCCTTATTTTCTCAAATCTCCCGAACTATCATACGGAGTGGTCTGATATACGTAATAATTCAAAAAATTTGTATACAATCCGTTGCAGTGCGCACGCCAGGAAAGTAACGGTTTCTTCTCCGGATTGTCCTCCGGATAATAGTTTTCCGGCACATGGATCGGCAGTCCCTTGTCGCGATCGCGCTTGTACTCCCCGTCCAGCGTATAGCGATCGTATTCCGGATGTCCCATGACGAAAATCTGGCGTCCGCCCTCAGTCATACATAAAAGAACTCCCGCTTTGTCCGATTCTGCCATAACGGTCAGCTCTTTGCAGGCATGGATCAGCGCTGCAGGTGTTTCGGTATGTCTGCTGTGGGGGATACAAAAAACATCGTCAAATCCGCGCACCAGCGGCTCTTTGCGGTTTAACACACGGTGTTCAAATACCCCGAAAAGCTTTTCCGGCAACAGGCGTTTGTCGAGTCCGAAGTGATAATACAGCCCCGCCTGGGCGCCCCAGCAGATGTGGAACGTGGAATGGACGTGGGTCTTTGACCACTCCATAATTTCGCAGAGTTCTTTCCAGTAATCCACTTCTTCGAAGGGGATCTGTTCCACCGGTGCACCCGTGATGATCAGGCCATCGTATTTGTTTTCTTTCAATTCGTTAAATGTATTGTAAAATTTATTTAAATGAGTGACGGAGGTATTCAGAGACAGGTGGCTGTTCATTTTCATAAAGGTCACGTCCACCTGCAGCGGCGTATTGGACAGCGACCGAAGAAGCTGCAGCTCCGTATCCTGTTTGACCGGCATCAGATTCAGAATACAGATCTGCAATGGGCGGATATTCTGGTGCATCGCACGATATTCGTCCATCACGAAAATATTTTCATTATCCAGAATCTCTCTGGCAGGCAGATCACTCTGTATTTTAATCGGCATTTTCTCTCTCACTTTCCTGCCGCTGTGCGGCGCTTCTTTTGAAAAATTCGTCCGGACGGTTATTTTTCCAGATACTGCTTCATAAACTCTTCTTTTCTGTCAGTACAGCTATGCCCAGCTCCCGCGCTTTTTTATTTTTGGCGGAATTGGAGGTACTGTCATTGTTGATCAGACAGACGGTTTTGCCCGTCACGCTTCCGGTTACCTTTCCGCCGAGGGCTTCGATCTTTTCCTTTAAGGCACTGCGGTTTTCAAAGTGGTTCAGGCTGCCCGTAATAACAAAGGACTGCCCGGAAAGCGGCAGGGCTTCTTCTGAAAAGGTTTCCTGCTCCAGCTCCACTTCCTTTAATAAAAGCTCCAGCGCAGTTTTATTTTTTTCCTGGGCAAAAAAATCCACAAACGCACCTGCGATGACTGGTCCTACGCCATCCATCGCCGCCAGCTCTTCTGTAGGTGCAGCGAGCATTTTGTCCAGATCATTTTTATATTCCCGACAAATCATCCGTGCATTGGCAATTCCGATATTCGGGATTCCAAGGCTGTAAATCAGGCGTGCAAGATTTGTATGTCTCGCTTTTTCAACGCTCGCTTCGAGATTCTGATACGATTTTTCGCCGAAGCCGTCCATCTGCATAATCGCATCCCGGTGTCTGTCCAGATGGAACAGATCTGCATAGGTATGCAAAAAGCCCTCCGCCAGAAATTTTTCCAGCGTCGCTTCGGAAAGTCCGTCGATATTCATCGCGTCCCGGCTGACAAACAGCGTAAAAGATTTGATCTTTTTGGCATCGCAGTCCGGGTTCGGGCAGACTAACGTCTCCGTATCGTTTTCTTTTACGATCCGGGTCTCTCCCTGACAGACCGGACAGGTGCAGGGAATTTCCAGCGTACCGCTTTTGGTCAGATTTTCCGCGATCTGCGGGATAATCATGTTTGCCTTATAGACTGTAATCCGGTCGCCGATGCCGAGCTTTAATTCTTTTACAATGCTGACATTGTGAACGCTGGCGCGACTTACGGTTGTCCCCTCCAGCTCCACAGGGTCAAAAATTGCAACCGGGTTGATCAGTCCGGTACGACTCGCGCTCCACTCCACCTCGCGCAGCGTCGTCTCTGCCTGCTCGTCCGCCCATTTAAATGCAATGGCATTGCGCGGAAACTTTGCCGTTCTTCCAAGCGACTCTCCGTAAGCGATATCGTCCAAAAGCAATACCAGCCCGTCGGACGGAACCGGATAATCTGTGATTTTTTCTTCAAACCAGGCAACTGCCTCCTGCATCGTGTCCGCAGTTACCGCTTTATATTCTACCGTTTCAAAGCCCTGCTTCTGTAAGAATATAAACTGTTCTTCCCTGAATTTTTAAAATCCACACCCTCTGCACGCACCAGTGCAAATGCGAAAAAATGCACCTTTCGCTGCGCAGTGATCTGGCTGTTTAGCTGGCGCACGGAACCGGAGCAGAGGTTTCTCGGATTTTTGTACCGAGCGTCCACGTCTTCGATTTCGCCGTTGATCTTTTCAAAATCCGCATAGGTGATGACCGCTTCTCCCCGCAGGATCAGCTCTCCCTGATACGGAATCTGCAACGGCACGTTAACAAAGGTTTTGGCGTTCGGTGTGATGACCTCGCCAATTTCGCCATTTCCCCTCGTGACCGCCTTAAACAGTTTTCCGTCCCGGTACGTCAACACGATGGTCAAACCGTCCAGCTTCCAGGAAAGCAAACCTTTCTGATCTCCCAGCCAGTCTGCCAGCTCTTCCCGGCTTTTCGTTTTTCCAAGGGAAAGCATCGGGCTTTCGTGACGCTCTTTGGGAAGTTCGTCTACTGCTTCATAACCAACCGATTGGGTCGGACTCGCTGCCAGCACAACTCCGGTCTTTTCCTCCAGGGCAACCAGCTCGTCGTAGAGCCTGTCATATTCTAAATTACTCATGATTTCCCGGTCTTCGGCATAGTAGGCTTTTGCAGCCTCATTCAACTTCGAGACCAGTTCTTTCATTCTGTCTGTATCATTCATATCGTTTTTTCTGTGCTCCTGTCTGTCCGGATCTGGAACCATTCCGATAGGTACCATTCGTGCGGCTGTCGGTGGCACTCCGGTAGGTACCATTTGTGCGGCTGTCGGCGGTACTCCGGTAGGTACCGCGCTGCTCTGCTTTGCGAGCACCGTCTGTACCTTGCCTGCGGTCAGCCGTTTTTGCGTAGCCGCCTGCATTCCGGTGAGCCGGATTCTGACCGCTGCGCTGCATTCCTGCATTCGCTATGCGTCCGTTCACTCTTGGCTCTGCAGCGCCGGTCTGAGCTTCTTTTTTCGCAGCAGGCTGCCGTTCCTTTTCCCATGCAGGACGCGCCGGACGGCTGGCATTTTTCCCAACTTCATAGTACAGCTCTTTTAACTCCGCACCGGTGACTGCACGAATATCGCCCGGGTTTAATTTCCCCAGCAGAATATTTGCCACACGCACACGTTTGATGCTTAGAACGCCATAGCCGAGGGTCTTGCACATCCGGCGGATCTGGCGGTTTAAGCCCTGCGTCAGGATAATACGGAAGACAAATTTTCCTTCTTCCTTTACAAAGCAGGGACGGGTACGCTCATTTAAATCCTTTAACAGTATACCGTCCGACATTTTTTTGAGGAAATCCCGGCTAATGGGCTTATTGACGCGGACGAGGTACTCCTTTTCGTGAAAGTTTGCCGCACGCATCAGACCGTTGATTAAGTCACCGTCATTTGTCAGCAGTAAAAGGCCTTCTGAATCTCTGTCCAGGCGTCCTGCATAGGTTACACGTACCGGATATTCGACGACATCACGGATCGTGATCTGGGCGTGCTTGTCCTTTTCTGTACAGGTCACTCCAACCGGCTTGTAATAAGCCAGCACCACCTTTTTCTCCCGATGTCCGACCGGTTTGTCCTCAACTGTAATTTTGTCCAGATCGTTGACCCGCATACCCGGATCTGCGATCTTGCCATTCACAGACACTTTTCCCCCTTCGATCAGGACATCCGCTTCTCTTCTCGAACAGATGCCAGCCTGGGAAAGATATTTATTTAAACGGACCTTTTCAGTATTTGCCATAAATTAACTTCTCCATTCCGATAAAAATCGCAGTATACAAACATTTTAGCACACTTTCAGATTCCGTGCCAGAAGAACATGCAGGGATTTTCAGGCGTGTGGTTTCCCTCTGCTACAGCAAAATCCAGTCCGGAAGTTTTTCTAACCCACGGCAAAAACGGTCCTGCCAACTCTATAGAGCTCAGCAGAACCGTTTTTGAAATTTTGTTATGAAATTCTATCCAAAACATCTGGAAGGTTATCGAAGTTTTTTGTCTTACTCGCGCTCTACGATCGCTGCACAGCCCATGCCGCCGCCAACACAAAGAGTAGCAAGACCTTTCTTTGCATCTCTCTTTTCCATCTCATGAAGTAAGGTTACCAGAATACGGCAGCCGGATGCTCCTACCGGATGACCAAGGGCGATTGCTCCGCCGTTGACGTTTAAGATATCGTTGTTGAAGCCAAGGTCATGCGCAACTGCTACAGACTGTGCTGCGAATGCTTCGTTTGCCTCAATCAGGTCGAAGTCGCCGATTTCGTAGCCGGCTTTCTTCATTACCTTGCGGGTTGCTGCAACCGGTCCGATACCCATGATGCGGGGTTCTACGCCTGCCAGCTCGCCTGCTACCCAGGTAGCCATCGGCTTTACGCCCAGCTCCTTTGCCTTTTCTTCGCTCATAACGATCAGCGCTGCCGCTGCATCGTTGATACCGGAAGAATTGCCGGCGGTTACGACACCACCCTCTTTGAATGCAGGACGCAGTTTGCTGATGCTCTCTGCCGTTACATTCGGTCTGGGTCCCTCATCAGTATCAAATACAACGGTCTGTTTTTTCTGTTTTACTTCCATCGGAACGATCTCGTCCTTGAACTTGCCCTCTGCGATCGCTTTCTGTGCCTTCTGCTGGCTCCATGCTGCAAACTCATCCAGCTGCTCTCTGGTCAGTCCCCAGTCTTCTGCAATATTTTCAGCAGTAATACCCATATGATAGCCGCCGAATGCATCCGTCAGGGCATCGCGGATCAGCGCATCATCCATCTTTCCAGCGCCCATTCTGTAACCGAATCTTGCATTGTACAGAAGATAAGGAGCCATGGACATATTTTCCATACCGCCAGCTACGATGATATCCGCATCACCGGAGGCAATCAGCTTGGCAGCCAGGTTTACACAGTGCATGCCGGAGCCGCACAGTACGTTGATCGTAGTTGCAGGAACCTCTACCGGAATCCCTGCGTTGACGGCTGCCTGTCTTGCAGGGTTCTGACCAAGACCTGCCTGAATGACACAGCCCATATATACTTCATCTACCTGCTCCGGTTTAATTCCGGTTCTTTTCAGGGCTTCTTTGATTACAACAGTGCCCAGATCCGGTGCAGGAGTTTTGGAAAGAGTTCCTCCCATTACGCCGATTGCTGTTCTGCATGCGCCTGCCAGCACTACTTTTCTTGCCATAACAATGATTCCTCCATTTTCCCTTTTTTTCTTTATCATACTACTTTTGAAAACGCTTTTCAAGCCCACTGCACGCTTTGTTGTGGTCTTTTTTAGGAACAAAAGCGTAAAAGCTTTCACGTTGGAAGGTACTTATCAGGGCATTTTTTATCTGGTGCTCAAATGCCCGATATTTTTGATCAGCACGGAAATCGTCCCGTCGGGATTTGTGATAAATTCTACCTTCTCGGGGTCCTTATATTCTTCCATCGGAATCGTGATTTCGATGCCGGTGTCCGTCGTCAGGTGCTGCTTCTGGAACTTTTTGATCGTCGCCTCGCTCTTGGGCCTGACAACTTCTTTTTCCATGTTATATTTTTCCAGCTTTTCCTCCAGGTCTGCCTGCATCTGCGGACTGTCCTTAAAAACTTTCTCCTTGACCGCTTCGACCTCCAGGCTCCCCTTTTCCTCCAGCTCATCATAGATCGCCTGCTTGACTTCCATCTTTCGCCGGGTGTCCTCATCTCCATAGTATTTTTTGTTGACCTGTTCCACTGCTTTTGTCACGATATCCAGCTTTGTCTTCTGAGACATCGGTGCATGACATTCCAGAAACAGTTCGGAAAAGTACAGCTTCTTTTCACCATTTACTTCGAATTTTTTCTCTGTCAGCAAAATTTCTCCATTCGACAAATTCACTAAAAATGCCTCAGAAAGCTTCTGTCCGGCAGACGGCAGGATCGCTTTCTGTAAAATGATATCGTTTAAATTTTCTCCGGTTTCGGTAGCCTTCGTCGCATGGGTATAGGAAGTTTTATAATTTAATTTCAAAAATCCGAAATAATCGACGCCCTCCGCAGAAAAAACGACAACCGCAACGTCCGCCGCCGGAATATCGATATTCGAATTCATGATCCCATAGAGCTTTTCACACAATGCCCTGCTCGTCTGGACAAAATTTTCGGCGTTACAGTTCTGGATCAGCCCCATCACCTCAGATTCGTCAGAAAACTGGCAGACCTTCATATCGTCGCTCTCTGTAAATTTTTCAATATGAGCCTTTAAAAAATCGCACAGATTCGAACCCATATCGATCGGACAGTCCGAAAGCACCGGCATTCCAACCACAGAATCCAGGATATGGACAATCCCCATTTTCATAATCATATCGTCTTTTTTCATGCCAGTTTCTCCTCAATTGCTTTTGTATGCGGCAGCTGCGCCATCTATAAACATAGCAGTTCGATGAAAAATATGCAAGAAAAAGAGGCGAACGCTTTTGACGTCCGCCTCCGGAATTCTCGCTTTTGCGAGCTGCCGCAGGGAAAAATCTTCCTCTCGGGATTCTTCTTATTCCGCCCGTTTTAACGCTTTTACGATCACAGGTCCGATCAGTGCTGCTAAAATAATCTTTGCAGTATCACCGGGCAGGTAAGGGATAACCCCCACACCAAGACCTCCGATGAAGTCTAAGTTCAGCTGCAGGCAAAGCCATACGGTACCGAACAGGTAACATACCAGCGTTCCCAGAACCATCGCACCGAACTGTTTCCAGAAGCTTTTGCCGGTCTTCTCAAACAGAATACCGGTCAGCGGGATCATGAACAGGAAGCCGATCAGATATCCTCCAGTCGGTCCTGCAAGCTTTGCAAAGCCACCGGAAAAACCGGAAAATACCGGAAGTCCCACCAGACCCAGAAGCAGATAGATCACATAGCTGATGAATGCATTTCTGGTGCCCAGAATGTAAACGGAAAGATACAAAATAAAGGTTGTCAGGGAAAGCGGAACAGGGCTGACCGGGATCGGAATGGAAAACGGAGCCGCTATACAGGTCACCGCTGTCATCACACCGATCATCGCCATCTGTCTGATTCCAAGTGCTGTCTCTTTTTTTGTTGCTGTCTGCATGATTGTCACCCCTCCTGTCCTATCGGACAGTTTTTCTTTTTTCTTAAAAGATACCCCTTTCATCTGAAAATGTCAACAAAATCCTCGATTTTTTTGTTTCTTCTTTTGTTATATTATACAATATCGTCCTATTTGTAAGTTTTTTTATCGGATTTTGACAGCTGCGTGCCAAGGTGCCCGGTGATATATCATATTTTTGGCGAAATGCCGTCAGAAAATAAGAATAGGAAAAGAATCCGCACGCCGCACATACTTCCTTAGAGGATATGTTTCCCTGTATCCGTCATCTGTCTGTGATAATCCGATGGTCGAATCAGCTGCAGGCTGCCTGCCGCCGCAACGAAGCTGCTTCCGTTGATCAGGAACCGGCTGCTTCCTTCATAGATCAGCGACAGCTCGTAAAAATCATGAAAATGAAGCTGCTGATTGAAGCTGCTCTCCGCTTCCGAATAGCAATTTTGTATGCTGAAAAGCCCGTTCGATAAATATTCCTTTGCCGGAAGAATTCCCTTTCCAAACTGCATCCCTATATTTTCTCCATTTCCTTTTTGCTTCAAAAAATTTTGTTATTTTATGATTATATCATGCTGAAAAGCCCGTTCGATAAATATTCCTTTATATCCCTATATTTCTCCATTTCTTTTTTGCTTCAAAAATTTTGTTATTTTATGATTATATCATATATATTTTGTTATTTTAAGTTTTCTATTGTCTTTTTTACCAATTCATCCTACGATAAGTTCAGACAGCGGCAATACAATTTCGCCCGAGAAAAACAAATCCATTTATTTCAAGACACCAGAAAGGAGTTTATCCAATGACACAGTTAGAAGCTCTGCAGAAAAAATTTATCAATCTGCGCTTTGGCACATTTATCCATTTTAACAGCGCAACCTTCCAGTTCCACAACACCCCGACATCATCGACTGGGAATACGACCATGAAAACGGCGATCTGCCCAGGCAGTTCCCGTTTGATGAAAAAGACTTTAACCCGACCGCTCCCGACTACTGCAAGCAATGGGCAAAAATCGCTAAAAGCGCCGGCTGCCAGTTCGCTGCCCTGACAAGCAAGCACCACGAGGGCTTCGCGCTCTGGCCGTCCGACTATACCGATCACTGTGTGAAAAATGCGACAAACAAAACCGATGTCGTTGCCGCTTATCTGGACGCGTTCCGCAGCGAGGGAATTGTTGCCGGTCTGTATTTTTCCGTGCTCGACCTGACTGCTCAAACCGGTCACAGATCCTGCACAACAGCGCAGAAAGAAAAAAATTTTCGGTCAGGTGACCGAGCTTCTTACAAACTATGGAGAAATCCCTTTCCTGATCGTAGACGGCTGGAATGCTCCCTGGGGTGGTCCCTCCTATGAGATGCTTCCCTTCGAGGAGCTCGACCGCCTTGTGAAATCTCTGCAGCCCGATTGTATGCTGATGAACATCGGCTGTCAGGACGGATTGTCCGGTACCGACGTTGTATTTTATGAAAACGCCGCCGGTCAGGAAGTCGACCATAGCTTCAACGGTCCCGGCATCAGCTGCAACAAACTGACAAAGACATGGTTCTGGAGAGACGAAGATCCGACAACGCCCGTTACAAACGCAGAATGGGCACTTTCCAAAATGAAGGATTATTTCCCCCAGAATGTCAACTTCATGTTAAATCTCTCCCCTTCCACAACCGGTCTGGTGGACGAAAATCTTGCGCAGGAATTTGCCAGGATCGGTAAGACCTTCCAGATGCCTGCACCCCTGGATGAGCTTCCGGCGGGCTGGCTGAAGCGCTGATCTCTATTGACGCAAAAGAACAGGGCATTCCCGCCTTGTTTTTTGCTATTCTCAGGGTATATACTTTAAAAAGAAACGGTCGGCACTTCTGTCCGACCCAAAAAGTATCCTGCAAGGAGGTTATTATGTCACAGACACTCGAACAATTTCAGGCCTATCAGACCAGACTCGAACAATACGATCAGGCGATTGCCCTGCTCTACTGGGACCTGCAGACCGCAGCTCCAAAAGACAGCATCGAAGCAAAGCTGTCTGCGGTAGGCTATTTTTCCACGGAATCCTTCCGCCTTTCGACGGCGGACGAATACGGCAGCCTGTTAAAAAGCTCTCTGCTCCCGAAGAATATGAGCAGCTGTCTCCCGCCATGCAGCTTACGATCCGGCGAAACCTGAGAGATTTCGAACGCTTCAAGCGTATTCCGGAAGCCTTCTACACGGAATATGTCACAGAAAAGGCACGTTCCGAAAAAGCCTGGGAGGCAGCCAAGGAGGCTTCTGATTTTTCTGTATTTGCGCCCCATCTGGATAAGGTCATCTCCATGACAAAAGAATATGTCCACTACATGGAGCCAGATCAGGATGTATATGAATTTTTGGTCAGTCTTTTTTAAGGACGGTATGGATACGGAAACGATCGACCGCATTTTTTGCAGAACTAAAAGAAGGACTTCTTCCGCTGCTTGCCAAAATCGAGGCAGCTCCCAAACCGGATCTGTCTGCCCTGCAGCAGACCTTTGACCCGGATGCTCAGAAAAAGGTCCAGGAGCTGCTGCTTTCTTATATCGGTTTTTCCTTTGACTGCGGCGCAGTTGCCGAGAGTATGCACCCCTTTACGACAACGCTCTGCCCCGGCGATGTCCGCGTAACAAACCACTATTATGCCGACAATCCGATTTCTTCGATATTCTCCGCCATTCACGAGGGCGGTCATGCGATCTTCGAGCAAAATGTCGATAAGGATTTCTGGCATACTGCCGCATCCCAGATCAATATGATGGGGACTTCACGAAAGCCAGTCCCGCTTTTACGAAAATATCCTCGGCAGAAACCCACACTTTTGGACACCAATTTATGAAAAAATGTCCGCGCTGCTTCCAGAATTTAAAACCGTCCCATTTGATACGTTTATAAAAGCGATCAACGACGTACACCCCAGCATGATCCGTACGGAAGCGGATGAAGTGACCTACGGTCTGCATATCATCCTGCGTTACGAAATAGAAAAAGCAATTTTCAGAGACAATGTAAAGACCGATGACCTGCCAGCTCTCTGGAATCAGAAAATGCAGGAGCTGCTTGGCATTACTCCTGCAAACGATGCAGAAGGCATCCTACAGGATATGCACTGGTCAGACGGCTCCTTTGGATATTTCCCCTCCTACCTGCTGGGCTCCATTTATGACGGCATGTATCTTGAAGCGATCCAAAAGGATCTCGGAGATCTGGATACGGTTCTGGAAAACGGAAGGATCCTCGACATCACCCACTGGCTGAAGGAAAAGATCCATCGTTTTGGCAGCATGTATAACTCCAAAGAGGTTATCGAACGGGTCTGCGGCAAGGAAATCAGTGCACAGCCGCTGCTTCGCTATTTTGAAGAAAAATACAGTAAGGTGTATGAATTCTGACCAACGCTTCGAAGTCGAACTGCTTTATCTGTAACATACAGAGCGTATATTCCATCAAACAGTAACATTCTATTATTAATGCAAAAACCGGAAAATCTTTCCAGATGCCTTACGACAATACCTGCGTGTGGCGTCGGAACAGATTTTCCGGTTTTTCTAATCAGGCGATTTCATTTTTATACATTCGGTTCACGGCAGCGTTTTTAAAATCCGTCCCAGCTCTTCTACATCTTCCGACTTTGTTGCCCAGCTGGATGCAAACCGCACTGCAGCTGCTCCATTTTCCAGCTCTTCCCAGGTTTCACAGCTGACACGATCCTTCAGCGCTTCCCGCTGTGCTGCATTTAATACGACAAACTGCTGATTCGTCGGGGAATTGATATAAAGCGGACACCCATGCTCCGTCAGAAGCTCCTTGATCCTCATGGCCATCTCGATCGCATGCGCAGAAATTTTCAAATACAGATTTTCTGTAAAAAGCGTATCGAATTGAATCCCCAACAGACGTCCCTTCGCAAGCACCGCACCCTGCTGCTTCATCAGGGTAAAAAATCCCGGAACCGTATTCTTTTTCGGGAAAACTACGGCTTCTCCAAACAGTGCGCCCACCTTTGTGCCTCCAATATAGAATACGTCGCACACTCTGCCAGATCTGCAAGTGTCACGTCTGTTCCCGGTGCACAAAGTCCATAGCCCAGACGCGCACCGTCCAAAAACAGGGGCAGCTGATATTCCTCACAGACCTTCGAAGCGCCTTTAACTCTTCTTTTGTATAGAGTGTTCCATATTCGGTCGGATGGGAAATATAAACCATGCCGGGCTGCACCATATGGGTACAGCTGCCGTCCTGATAAAAGCGTTCCAGATAGTGCTTTACCGCTGCAGCCTCAAGCTTCCCGTTTTTGTGTGGGATTGTCAGCACCTTATGGCCGCCGCTTTCAATTGCACCAGCCTCGTGGACACCGATATGTCCGGTATCCGCTGCAATAACCCCCTCGAAGGGCTTTAAAAATCCCCGGATCACGGTCGCATTTGTTTGGGTCCCGCCGACCAGAAAATAAATTTCCGCCTCCGGGCACTGGCATGCTGTGCGGATTTTTGCTTTTGCAGATTCGCAATAGGAATCCTTTCCATAGCCGTAGGTATGCTCCATGTTCGTTTCCATCAGGCGCTGTAAGATTGCAGGATGTGTGCCTTCCATGTAGTCACTATCAAAGAAAGTATAAGCATTGCTTTCTCCTCCTGATATTTTTGTATCATTTTTTCTTTCCTCACAGTTTCAGCCTTCCCTTTGCTGCTCTAAGAGCTCATAGAGCGCATCGTCGCCTTCGTCGATCCACACATCCTCTTCCTCTTCATTCAAGCCAAGAAATTGTGCGAGTGTTCGGGTATCATCGCTGTTATTCCATTCGTCCACATAATCGTCGATCTCTTCAAACTCGATCTCTCCTGCCAGATAACGTTCTTTAAAATTTGCCATCCTGATTTCCTTTCTACAGCCGTTCATAAGTTTCTTTTAATTCGTTGATCATTATTATCAGTAATTTCACATCCACGGGCTTTGGATTTTCTTATTTTTACCCATCCGCAAACCTCTTTTCCCATTCATCGCTATTCCTTATCAGCCTGCGTTTCGGACCCCCCACCGGATTTTATACTTCGGATGGTCTTTTTCCAATAGCATCATATCAACAGGCTTTGAAATATGGGCATTCATACCGGCTGTCAGAGAATGCCGGATATCCTCCGAAAAGGCATTGGCAGTCATTGCAATGATCGGAATTGTCTCTGCCTGTTTGTGTAGGCTCCTTCGGATTGCCCTTGCAGCATCATAACCGTTCATGACAGGCATCTGCACATCCATCAGGATCATGTCATACGCTCCGGGCACAGACTGTTCAAAGGTCTCCACCACCTTTTGCCCATTTTCACAAATCGTACACTCAGCACCTTTCATTTTTAACAGCTCTGTCAAAATCTCTGCATTCAGTTCATTATCCTCTGCACATAAAAAGTGCATTCCCTCCAGGATCGCTCCGTTCGGCGTTTCTTCTTCCTTTGATGACAGGAATGCAGGCCGCTCTTTTGCAATTTTCAGATCTATAAGCACTTCAAAGCAGCTTCCCTGTCCGGGTTTACTTTCTACATAAATCGTGCCTCCCATGGCTTCCACAAGATTTCTGGTGATGGCCATTCCAAGTCCGGTCCCCTGTATCTTATTTGTCACAGAGTTTTCTGCTCGGGTAAAGGCATCAAAGATCGTATCTTTAAAAGCATCTGACATTCCCATTCCATTATCACGGACGAAAAAGCGATACCTTGCATAGACCGTGGAGGCTGTTTCACATTCTTCTGCCACAAAATGAATTGCTCCCCCCCTCCTGTGTATACTTTACCGCATTGGACAAGAGGTTGCTAAAAATCTGCATCAGGTGAACCTGATCTCCATTTACCCACTCGTGCCGGATCTTTTTCTTTTGTAATTGTAAGGGTCTGATTTTTTTCTTCTACCTGTGAATGGAACATCGCATTCAAATCCTGCAAAAGATCCGAAATAGAAAAATCCGTATACTGAAAAGCTGTTTTTCCTGCTTCGATCTTGCTCATATCCAAAACATTGTTAATGATCCCTAACAGGTGCTGCGCGGATATATCAATTTTATCTACATACTCCAATACCTTGACCTTATCCCCTGCATTATGTCGGATCAAAGCTGTAATACCAACAATTGCATTCATGGGTGTGCGAATGTCATGGGACACATTGGATAGAAAATCTGTTTTCGCCTTATTTGCATTTTCCGCTGTCTGTAAAGCTTCTGTTGCAATATTCTTTGCCTCTTTCAGATTCTGATTCGATGCTTCCAATTCCTTCATCGCCTGTATTTGAAGTTCATTATTTCTTTTTTCATATTTTGCTTTTTGATCTGCGATACTGAGTCTGGAAACACTGTAAAATAATCCGGCAAAGAGTAAAATGATAAAGCCTACCATAAACATTGTTGTAAATGATACCACTTTCTGATACTCTGTCAGGGTATTATCGACAACACCTTTTGCCACAATACAGATCAACATGGAATGGTTGCTTTCTATCGGACAGTAGCCCAGATAATAGGGCGATTTTCCACCCAAAAGCTCTACTCCCTGTTCTCTGGCTGCAAGTCTTTTTTGAAGTGTTTCTGCCTCACCTTCTGTGATAGCCCTGGCTCTTCCTTAAGTGCTTTAACAGAGAATAATTCCGGAAAAATACATCTTTACTCTGATTCGTATATGTAATGTTTCCCTCGTTATCCAACAGAAACAGATAGGCATTTCCATGATATCCCTTAAGCTTTAGCATAGAATCTAATTTTGCATGATTATATGCCGTTCCAATTGCGGTATACGTTTTTCCATCAATGCGATATGGCTGACATGAAATCGCAACCAAATAAGCACCGTTTTGTATTTCTTCATGATTCCAGGCAACCAGTTTTGCAATATTATGTCCGTTCCTTAAATCCAACAGAAGCTTACTTGGAATATCAATCCGCATTTTCGTTCCGTCTGCAGTGATTGCCTTACCATTTTCCTGAAGAAACAGGAGTGTACTTTCCGATTCCCTTTCCCACGCCTCAAAAAAAATTACGGTTTTCTTCTGTTTCCAGGGACAGTTCTTCTTTTTCTGAAGCAGATAGCCTTCCACTAAATGCAGCTGGCTATAGTATCCATTTGTCTGAAGTTCATAGGTCTGCTGTATCTGTTCAACAACAGCTCCCATACAGATTTTTCCGTTTTTCTCGATATAGCTGTTCATCCTGTTCATAAGATGCTTTATAAAGACTATGCTTGAAAGAAGGAGAAGCCCTATCAGGAACGGAACGATTACTTTTTTTTCCTTTTCACTGCTGCTTGTTCCATCTGCACTTTATTTTTTTCAACCTCTATGTAATCCTCCGGTGCCAACGGCTGCTGTCCTTTTTCCATAAATGCAGTCCACGCACTGGATAACGTCATATCCGGAAGCTGTTTTATCCTACATCCCGGAGTTGTTTTTTCCAGAATAGACTTTGTAGCATCTGTAAGAAGAATGGAGTATTCCTTTTCTTTGTCTATTTTTTCCTGATCTACCGCGATATCTTTTAACAAAAATCCGTTTTCTTCCTTTTGGACGGTTATTTTCATCCCGGACAGAATGGGCAATTCGTATTTATTTGTTATATAGAAAATTCATCCTCTGTATGATCCAGATAATTCTCTACAAGCTTCCAAACCTGTTCCCCGTTTATTTTTGCAAAATATAGAGAGGTGTCTGAGCTCTTTGCTGTCATCAGAGCAACACGACTGCTGGTACATTCTCCCCTATAAATAGAAGCGGTGAAATAATAATATGGTGCAATAGCCAGCTGTGCATTGTTTTCAACTCGGACCGTAGTTAAAACAGAGGATGCCGCATCACGGCCATTTTTATCATTCAGTGCTATGGAATACTCCCGGTCAAAATTTACCACTGCCTTTTTCTTCTGTATCCTCCGCGTTCATTGCACTGCGAAAAGCATCATATGCCTGGGCTTCATCCATCTCGCCTGACAACAATCCATGAATAGCTTCCAGACTGGCAGGAAAAGGATTTTTGAGCAGAATATCGGATATAAATGGAATTACTTTTCATTTCATCTTCCAGACCGGATATATCCTGCATCATCGTCGGAACATTTGTATATTCAATGAGATCACACATCTTCCATTGGCGATCAGCCTTTGTCCCTCTTCTGAGATCATGCAATCCAGCACATCCAATGCAGTCTCCAGCTTTTCCTGATCTTTTTCTAAGTCTTTATTGAATGCAATATTTAAAGACGGAGTCATATACACAAAGGCTTCCTCTGAGGTCTGGGAAAAATAAGGAATGCAGATCAGCTGCGCGTCCATCTGTGTCTGCAGCTGCTGCATAAGTGCCGGATATCCGTGGAACATTGCTGCTTTTCCTTCTACAAAGGTCTGGTATGCAATATCCGCATTAACAAGAATATCGTCTTTCCCCAAATGAGAGTCTTTTTAAAAACCTGCTGGTTTCTGAAAAAATACGTTTCCATAATGCATCATCAAACTTTACTTCCCTCGATGAGGTTTCTGCGCCGCTTCGCCATTCAATTCCATCCAGACTTGTGAATTCCCCAATGGCACCCGCCTGAATCACTTCATGGGCAGACCAGTCTTCTCTGCAAGATCCAGGGAATAGGGTTTGATTCCATTCTCATAAAATTGCTGACAGGCCTCTGCATATTCCTGATAATTTGACGGGATTTTTTATACCATACTGATCAAACAGTGTCTTATTGGCAATGATCGTCTGCGGCAGACCACAGACAGGCAGCCATTGAATTTCATTGTCAGAATTTTTTTTATAATATTGCAATGCATAGGAATAATACCTGGAAACAACATCATAACCGCAAAAATCCATAAGATACGGCTGTAAATCCTGTGCATCTGTTCCGGAGAACCGCCGCACCGTTATCACATCCGGCAGCTCGCCATGTTCTTCCATATAACTATATAAATCGGTATCATTGTTACCAACGATAAACTCTATGTCTTGATCCGGAAGCTGTTCATGAATATAAGGTACCAGATTTTTGATCAAAGAATTTTCCCCAAAGATATACGGTAAGCGGCTCTTCTTTGGATACCGCTCCTGAAGGCTCACCGCATCCAAACAAAACAGCCGCGCCGACAAGCACAGCCATCATAAACGCAGCCAGGTCATATTTTCTGTTTTTCATGTGTCTGCTTCCCCATTTTTTCCGCTTAAAGCCCGTGTTGATTACAATAGAATGAGAATGCACGCTCTGCGGGCATTCTATTGTCATGAATAAAAACATAAGCTTTATTATAGCACTTCATATTTTCTCATGTCTATATTTTTTGAAAACTTTTTCCCTTTTGGACAGGAAAAAGGACGAAATCTATTTTGCCCGAAAACTCCGGAGATTTCGTCCTATCAATTATAAATCCCTGCATATCCCTCTTCATCAAAATAATAAAAACTGCTCGTTTTTTCGATAACGACTCCTTCAACAAATGAACGTTTTCTTTGAACTGCCACACAAAAAACAACGCTACATAATAATATGTACGTAGTCTACACACACCTTTCCATCAATAAGTTGCACCTGCTTCATCTCACACAATTTTTTTTATGATTTCCACTAAATCCTTTTTTTCGTTTCTCCATACATTATTTTTTCTTCGAAACTTTGGAATAAAAACAATATGATATGTGCAGTTCCATCGTGTGTGTGTTATACTTTGATTATCCATTTTGGATACCTCCTGTGCTTTTGATATGGTCTGCGAAACCAATATCATTATAGCATAGGAGTTTTTAATACTCTAGGTAACGCTCCGGCTTTGCCTCGGCCCCCATTTCAAATGGGGGATATAGATATTATTCATTATATTATCAGAACCTGTATCATCTGTCCGTAAATATCTCACACTATATGTTTACATATTCTTAGACACAACGAAACCAATGATTCCCACTAAACATCCGCAAATCACAAAAGCAATCCCTATTATTTTCAGGATCGTCGATACAGACGTCTGATTTTCTGCCGGAACATATATCATATGTGGATTCTCCGGATTATAATATAAGCTTGTCTGCTGCCCAGAATCAGGCACAAACATTTCATTAACTTTTTACATTTCGTAGATTTCCTTGCTTTCAGCATATCATTCATCCTAGTATCTGTTCTATAGATCCTTGTCTTCCAAACAGCTTATTATATACTTCGTCACTACATTTTCTCCCTAAACGAGCCACAAACACATAATAGGGCAGAAATTCAAGTACTGCAATTACCATGCATAATACAGGTATATACTGCCATAGTTTATTGAACACACAAAAGCACGCAAAAAAAATACATCCATTGCCGCTAACGGAATCCACATCACATAATCCGCTATATTCCACACATGTTGCAGTTCAATGATCTGTTGATCCTCAAGGTATTGCACAGACCATTTATAGACATTTTTTCCTGAACGATAATATACATAATACTTCCCATCTTTTTTTTTATCAGATGTGTACACGGATGCCATTTGTCATGGTTACGCTCTTTTTTGATATTCCATATTCAATTTTTCATAGAATTTCTCTTTCGTCTGATTCGTTTGGATTTTTTTTTCATTGTCTCACCCCAGCAGTCAAATATTTATTCGTAAAAACTTCACCTTCCTCATCCGTAAAACCCCCTATGAATAATTTCTGCAAAGACCAACGCATCAATATCTGTATAATTTTGCTCTGTCAATAGTTCCGCATTGCTTGCAATATATGTTGCCAGATCACTTCCACTATTACTATTTTTCGGCATAGCAATCCACCTTGCATACATTCCGGTTAACTGAACTTTTGAATGAATGAATCTTTGGAAATCATTTCATTGTCTTGATCATAAATAATCGTTTTACTGGCTTTATCAATATCTATTGTCAAACAAAAATAATAGCCTTGGTCTCTCAGTGCACATAAAAGGTCATATGCATTTTCAATATTCTTATCGACATTGGTCTCCAAACCTTTCAAGTCACTGAATATTAAAACATTATGGTTGCTTTTATAATCCTCAAAAGTAACATATTCTGATCACTCTCTATGAAACGAATATCAACATTCGTGTATTCTAGTTTCCCGTGATCTAATATTGAATAAAAATATCCTGTTTGATCTGATTCCCAAGTATCACCTTGGGATAATTATCTGTGATTCTTCCATCTTCATAAATCGTAAATGAAAAAGCATCATCTGATTCATTTAGTGATACTGCCTCCCCAGTATTTATGAACTCACCAAAATTCTGACCAATATTTTTTCTCTCAGTATGTACAATCTGAAACTCCTGATTGTATTTTTCCTTCAAATATCGTTTAATCACCTGTTCTGAATCAGGCAGATTTCTTCCGCAACTACACAGAAGCATAAGTATCCATGACACACATCCTAGCATAAGAAACATGCGCTTGCTTCTGCCACCAGGTATTACCCAATTTATTTTTCTCAATGTGTACCCCCGTTTCATATAAATACTCTCTCTGAATCTCTAAGCCAGTAAATATAAGGCTTTCAGATTCCATTTTTATTAAAATCCCCCACTTTTTTTTTTCACCAAAAACACTTGACATATGTCTCCAAAATGTGGCGCTTCGCCCCTATTTTAATCAAGAAGCATATTGTTCCGGCACAGCCGGTAAGTTTTTTATTGAAGGCAATTTTTTGTTACCTGTTAACTGCGGCAGTCATTCCGACTACCAAACTTTGTTGTTGAAAATCTTCGCAAATATTATCCGAATCCTGATGCCATTTCCCGTGACACTTGGGATATTATCGATCGTTTTGGGAATCTCGATCTTTACTACACAGATGAAATGATGATGAGCAAATATTCCAAGTATGGATCTGCTCCAAATAGGAATACCTCTGCTACTTTATAGGTCACTCCTTGCAAATATATTGATTGTCATTTGTCAACGTACAGTTATACAGCATCTATAATTCCTCTTTTCTTATCATAAACTAATGGTGTATTCGGATCATCATCAAATCTTTCTAACTGAGGGAATACTAGAGTATGGCTATCATCATACATGTAATCTGGTGTAAACAAATCGTTTACATAATCAGTGTATTTCTCCATAAACTGATTAGCTAACTCCTGATCTTCTATACTAGGAAATTGAACCCAGATCGTTGTACCAATATTACTTGGGCTCCAATCCGTTGCAATCTGCATGATATCAGGATTCTCAGATACCATCTTTTCAATAATTCCGCGTAATTCTTTGGTCATAATGCAAACACCGCTCTTTTTATTTATTGACATTGTAGTATGTTTCTATAGTCTGGTAAATGGTGGAAAAAGTTGATGGAATTACTCATCTTTCATTCTTCTTAGTGACATCTCAAACTCACATATCGTTTTATAAATATTCCCCTCAGCATTTGAAAAACTTTCAATACTTGGATACTCTTCTGATAAATGCAATGTATCACAAGTGTCTCTTGCCATCTTAGCTTTTTACTGGGCGTGTCCATCCATAAAAATTGGTTGTATAATGAATAATATCTATATCCCTATACTGAATTTTATTTAAGTTCAGCGCTTACAGTCAAAGTAAAACATTAGCGGTTTTCAATAAACATTTTTTTTATTCATGCATTCAACAATACTCAATCATACGCAAAATCTAATTCTACAGAACGCAAAAAAGGGTGCGGAAATTTTCACACCCCAAAACTAACTTACATTCAGAACACGCTTGACTTACCAGCTACACCATGATTGCCTTTTTGATGCGGAAAGCCTTCCGCCATCGTAATCTTTGTTCATTTCCATAAATGATCACCAAACTTTCCGAATTATGCAAATTCAATGGAGTAATAATCACCCTCAAGCGCCCATGCGTCTTTTTTACAGATTTTGTAACTGTATTGGTCTTATAATCAACGTCAATCTTTGTTGTAATACGATCTCAGTTCTTGTAGTACAATGTCATATCAAATCCCTCCTTGCTTTTTTGATAAATTAAATTATACAATCATTGCCCCCTTAATCTCAATTATATTATCAGAACCTGTATCATCTGTCCGTAAATATCTCACGCTATATGTTTACATATTCTTAGACACAACGAAACCAATGATTCCCGCTAAACATCCCGCAAATCACAAAAGCAATCCCTATTATTTTCAGGATCGTCGATACAGACGTCTGATTTTCTGCCGGAACATATATCATATGTGGATTCTCCGGATTATAATATAAGATTGTCTGCTGCCCTGTTTGAACAGAATTTTTTTTCCTGTTCCAATCACACTCTTTTGTACTACCCGTTCGCCATTTACATAAAATTCGTATGCGGGATACCATGTGTAATTATAGGTATCCACATTTCTCTTGTAGACTTCTTCAACATCCACAACTGTCGCAGTCGTCTTCTCCACGCAGTCTTTCTTCGACTTACTAATCCTGCGATCCACACCTTTTGCACATACAAACAATATGGCAGCTATGATCCAGAACAGACATGAGACGCCTATTACAATCGCAATAATCATTTTCTATTTCTCCATCATTGTATACTCTATTTTTTTAGGAACAACCTTCCCATCAACCACTTTTACTTCGTCTAATGGAGCCAGCACATTCTCTTTAAAATCGTACTCCACATAATGTTGTCTCGCTCCTCCCATCCCACGCATCGGCATAGGTCTCTATTCCGCAATCACACACTAGTATGAACAGTGCCAGAATCAGGCACAAACCTTTCATTAACTTTTACATTTCGTAGATTTCCTCGCTTTCCCCTATATAATCAGCCAGATAATGAGTCACAAACATTTTCACATGTCTAAAAGTAACACAAGATTCCAGCGCATAGAACGGTAATACTTCCAGTAACAGCAACGCACAAAACCATGCCAGCCCCAGCCATATCGACTGTCTGAACAAATATAAAATAAACAAATCTATAATCAAAAAAAGTGTTACCCAGATAATTTTATCAGATAAAGAACACCTTCGCTGCACGGTCATCTTTTTCCCATCAAAAGAAAAATCCCAATATGACGTTACCCTGCCTGATGAGAAACGAATCACCGGCATGCCTTGCTTGAACTGAAGCGTTATCATGCCATGTTCCTTATCCTGCAGATACCCTCCTGTCTATGTTTACTCATATAGGTCAGTCGATCGATAACCGCCTCTTTTCTATCTTTAAGGAAATACATCTTTTTTCATCACATTATGCTCCTGTATTTAAAAATAACGAGCGGAATCTCCGTTCATCATCTTCGTATCCTCTGCAGACAATTTCGCCGATATCTCCGTGGTTAAACATAATCGCCAGATCTTTTTTTTATATTTCCCTTCCGAGAGATCATATAAGAAAATCTCATTTAGAATGCGATCTACGTTTTGTAATCAATACACTTGATGCTACTACCCCAGAAAATGCAATGGATACATCAGCAATCATTCCCTACTTCCATATAAATCGTGTCATTGTTATCGTGTCACCAATTTCTCTTTTTTCTTATAGTCTTCTTCTGAAAGGAAACACGTACTCTCATATCCCGAATGTACATCCCTTCCCAATATTGGGGTAAAACCGCTTCGTATCCCGGATATTTTCAGCGCCATAAGACTCCGTCTCAATCAACTGGTTGCTTTTTGCACAAGTACAACATCATGCTGTAACACCTGCTTTTTTTCTCAGTTGTCTTATATTTGCATTCTCTGTCAGAACGCATGCTCCAGCTATAAATATTACTATAACATAATACAGACAAACAAAGATATCACTCCCATCAAAATTGAAAAAAGTGCTGACAACCATACCTATGAGCAATGCCACAAATGCTATCAAAACCCACCTGTTCCTCTTTTTTTTTCTCCGTGCCCTAAGCTCCACGGCTGCATCCTCATCATTGATTTGTCGAAATGTGAATCCCTGCTCATCTTCTGCCGTATAAACAACTTTTTTGTGTGATCTAAAACCATACCTTACTCCATTCTACACGATTGTTTTTCACCTGTTTAGATACTTAAATTTCCAGCTGCAATAGCCATTATACTTGAGACTCTGTACTTATCATCTAACAGGCTAATTAATTCATGCCTTTGATTATCTGTCAGATTTAGCGACTGTACAAAAGTTGATTAATGCAAAATCCGCTACCTGCTTACTGTTAGCATCTGTCTGAATAACAAGTGAATCAATCAATAGCGAGATAGACGAAAATATATCCTTACAGCAAAAATCCAATCATCGACAACGGTAGCACTCTCATCCCTCGTTGCACAAAAACATTCAACGAAACATTACCATTTTCTTTATTGATACTGCCGTACAAAATCCAAAGATGTCATACCGCAGTACTCAATATATCCAAACAAGTGCTTATTTAAACCACTACGATGCTCAGTCATATCAATTCGTAGCCTGTCTAATTTCGCAAGATGCCTAAATCTTCTACAGACCTTTATCATTGTAAGATCTATACCAAGCTCAGCAGCCTCCTTCTCCGAAATCTCTCTCATACCTGAGGCATCATCAGAATGTGTGAGCAGGTAGCTGCCTCTGGCAACATACTTATCCTTTTTTATTCTGCTTGACTACTTTTCATCTGGTATATAAATCAGGGGCAAGGGTTTCCACGGGAGTGGTGCATGCACCCTTGCGGCTGATTTATATACCGGATATCCTAGCCCAAGCAGAAGAAGGAAGACCATTCATCCGTTTCCCATGACAGTTGAACCTTTATGTCGGAATACCTTAGCATTATCATTGCCATCATGTTATCTATGTTAGTATAGCACTTCAATGACACAAAACTAAAGTCTTTTTATATGGAAAAATGATGTTTATAGAAACTGCTCTAAAAAATATTGCTTTGAACACCATTATGACAGAAATAGATTCAAGCAGTATCTATGATATGTACGATAAGGCAATCAGCAGCTACAAGAATGTTCCTGCCGGAACTCGTGAGGATATAAAGAAGAAATACCAGAACAACAAACTAAATCTTCAAGGCTCCATACAAAATGCCATTGCTGCTGCATACCGAAAAGAGAATCCGAAAATCACTCATTTTTTATAATAATGTCAATTACAATGAAGTTCCTTTATTTGGGCAATATTTGAAATTCTCACTATGGGCGATTTTGGATATTTGCTTTCATGCCTGACCATTGATATGCGTGAAAAAAGTATCCCGTGCAATCGGCATCAATCTATCAAGCGATACTTACCGGGAATTACTTTATAAATATGTATATGCCTTAAAAGATTTAAGAAATGCCATTGCTCACAACGATGTGGTATATGATACCCGTTTCAAAAAAATGGACCCTTCAAGACCAATGAAGAAACAATGCCTGATTTTAGAAATGGGGATGCCGTACATAAATTTCAAAACTATCGGTGACTATATTATTCTCATTTGTTATTACTTAAAATTACTGAAAGTTTCTAAAACTGAGATTAAATCATTCATTCGAGAATTTGAAAAGATCACACGAGAATACGAATCATCTGTAAACCCGAATGTTTCAGCTATTACGATTTGCCACAGAATGGACATTGGGTAGT